>Ga0190272_10000249_pt1 | contig 32368 bp, 29 predicted proteins | sample Popmic504T_FD_133746 | JGI IMG/M metagenome (GOLD analysis project Ga0190272, IMG submission 133746) | Populus adjacent soil microbial communities from riparian zone of Shoshone River, Wyoming, USA - 504 T | ecosystem: Environmental > Terrestrial > Soil > Riparian zone | place: USA: Wyoming...
GCTGCTCGGCGAGCACGACGTGATCCTGACGGCCGGCGAGGTCGCCGAGTTCGACACCCACGTCCCGCACTGGTTCGGCAACCCCGGCCCCGAGACCGCGGAGATCCTCAGCCTGTTCGGACCCCAGGGCGAACGCCTGCACGTACGCGCCCGCCCGGCCAACGGATAGGACGCCAACGGGTAGGACGCCAACGGGTAGCGCCTACAGCGGGCGGCCCACCAGGATCCGGTAGAGGCCGGCGCACGCCGCCGACTCGAAGACGTGCACCTCACGCACCTCGTAGGTGCCCCGCTCGTACGGGCCGATCTCCCACGTGCCGTCCGCCGACGGACGCAGGAACCAGAAGTCCGTCGGCAGCGGCACCGTCTCGTGCACCCCGGCGAGCTGGAACGAGTCCGGCGGGAGCCCGGCCGCGAGCAGCGCGTCCCGCAGCTCCCACCGATCGGTCACGCGGGCCGCTCCTCCACCAGGTAGCCGTTCTGCAGCAGCCAGGTCACGCTCACCGCGGTACCGGCGTCCGGCAGGTACCCGGCCTCCAGTTTGTACTGCCACCCCAGCCCGAGCTGCTCGAACCACGGCGCGATCGGTCCGGCGTCGACATCGAAGGGCCGCAGGACGCAGTACAGGTGGTAGTTGCTCTGCGGCGTGCCGGTCGGGGTGTTCAGGTTCTGCGGCGGCAGCGCCCGCTGCAGGAACAGCGTCCTCGACGGCGCCAGGTACGCCCCGCCCGAGTAGCCGAAGCGGTCGATGCGGCTGCCGGCGGCCAGGGTCTGCCGGTAGCGGATCGGCAGCCCGGCGATCACCAGGAATCCGTCGGCCGGCGGGTAGCTCCAGCCGGTGCCGGAGCGGTACTTCGCGACGAACTGGTCCGACGTGAGGCCGCCGAAACGCCGGTAGGCGAACATCAGTGGACCGACCGGGCGCTCGGACGGCAGCGGCTGCGGGCCGAGCTCCGGCCGAGCCGGGTCGAGGAACGACGTGGTCGGCGGCGCGGTGTCCGGGGTGCCGGGGCGGCACGACGACGCACCGGCCGCCGGGCTCGACGCGGACGCCTCCGGCGCGGTCAGGACCGGTCCGACGACGAGCAGCACTCCGGCGAGGACAAGGGAACCGAACTTCACGACACACCCCCTGTGACAGGTAGCGAACGACCCGTTCGGAAGCCTCCCAAGCCGTCGGGCGAGTTCCAAGGTCACCCACTCGTTCGGCCCAGAACGTGGCCGAGCGGACACGGAGCGTCGCGGCGGCCGTTTCCGCCTACGCTGCCCGCGTACCAAGGGGTCGCCAGGTGGGAGGGGAACGGTGGAGCTGCTGCACTCCGGGAAGGTCCGCGAGGTCTACGCCGACGGGGACGACATCGTGCTCGTCGCGTCGGACCGGGTCTCGGTGTACGACGTGGTGCTGCCGACACCCATCCCCGACAAGGGGAAGGTGCTCACCCGGCTGTCGCTGTGGTGGTTCGACCGGCTCGGCGACCTCGTCCCGCACCACGTCGTGTCCGCCACCGACGTGCCGGCCGAGTGGGCGGGCCGGGCGGTGCGCTGCCGACGGCTGGAGATGATCCAGGTGGAGTGCATCGCCCGTGGCTACCTCACCGGGCTCGGGTTGAAGGAGTACGAGAAGCACGGATCGGTGTCCGGCGTGCCACTGCCCGACGGGCTGGTCGAGGGGTCGAGGCTGCCTGAGCCGATCTTCACCCCCACTACCAAGGCCACCGGTGGCGCGCACGACGAGTTCATCACCCACGACGACGTCGCCGACCAGGTCGGCCGCGACCTCGCCGACCGCCTGCGCGACCTCACCGTGCTGATCTACTCCCGCGGCGCGGAGCTCGCCGCCCGCAACGGCATCATCATCGCCGACACCAAGCTGGAGTTCGGCTGGTCCGCGGACCGCACCCTCACCCTCGGCGACGAGGTCCTGACCTCGGACTCCTCCCGCTTCTGGCCGGCCGACCGGTGGGAGCCCGGCCGACCGCAGTTCGCCTTCGACAAGCAGGTCGTCCGCGACTGGGCCGCCGGCACCGGCTGGGACAAGCGCCCACCCGCTCCCCCGGTCCCCGAGAACATCGTCGCCACCACCAGGGCCCGCTATATCGAGGCGTACGAACGCATCACCGGCGACACATGGACCGACCGGTAACAGGTCCGGCCGGGATTACCCTTGACGCGGGCCGCCCCGACGCGGCCGGGCGGTAGGAGCAAGGGGGCGATCATGGAGCGGGCCAACCATTTCGAAGTGAGCGGTAAAGGGATCAGCGGCGTGATCGACACGGTCGGGCTGGACGGCGAGCCGGCGGTGTCGCTGCACGTCGACGGCCATTCGATCGACGACGCGGCGCTGGAGGTGAGCGGCGAGTTCGGCATCGAGGTGATGGCGTTCATCGAGGCGGCGCCGGACCACCACGTCACCCATCTGCAGATGCTGCTGCCCGAGGTCAACGTCGACGACGAGCCGGTCACGTTCGCCGGGGTGGCGATCATCGCGACGGGCCTCACGACGATCGGCGGGCCGGCGCTGGTGCGGGGCACGCTGAACCAGTACGAGGTGCGGCCGGTGGCGGGCACCGCGTCGGCGATACGGACCTGACGGAGGGTTGAGCCGGGGCATCGGTGGGCATTCCCGGTGGCAAGGAGGTGTCACCGATGCCTGTCACCACCAGCAAGGACACGTCGCAGCTTCTACGGATTTACCTGAACGACCACCTGGCGGGGTCGACCGGTGGGGTGAACCTGGCCCGCCGATTGGCCGCCCAGCACCGCGGAACGCCGGCCGGGCCCGCCCTGGAGCGGGTCGCGGTCGACATCGCCGAGGACCGCGAGGCCCTACTGGCGATCATGAAGGAGCTGGACATCCCGGTCAGCCGGTACAAGTCGGTCCTCACCTGGATCGGCGAGCGGCTCGGCCGGCTCAAGCTCAACGGCCGGCTGCTGCGGCGCTCACCGCTCAGTTCGGTGTTGGAGCTGGAGATGATGATGCTCGGCGCCAACGGCAAGGCCGCCGGGTGGCGAGCCCTGCGCACTGCCCAGGTCGTGGACGTCGACCGGCTCGACGAGCTGCTGGAGCGCGCCGACCAGCAGTCCTCGACGCTGGAGGTGCTGCGTGTCCGCGCGGCCGCCGAGGTGTTCTCCACCGACTAGGGGCCTGGACCGGGGTCAGGCGATGCGGGCCAGTGCGCCGATCTCCAGCGCCACCCAGACCGCGCCGTCGGGGGCCACCGCGATGCCGTGTGGCTCGCTGGACGGCGTCGGCAGGTCGTACTCGGTGATCTCCCCGTCGGCGGTGATGCGGCCGACGCGGTTGCCGCCCCACTCGGTGAACCAGCACGACCCGTCGGGTGCGCCGGCGATGGCGTGCGGCCGGGCGGCGCGGTCGGGCAGGGCGAACTCGGTGATCTCCCCGTCGGTGGTGATGCGGCCGACCTGCCCGGCGCCGATCTCGACGAACCAGAGCGCGTCACCCGGGCCTGCGGTGATGCCGACGGGCGCGGCCTCCGCGGACGGCAGCGGGTGCAGGGCCACGACGCCGTCGACGCTGATCCGGCCGATCGCCCCCGCCTTGTTGAGGGTGAACCACAGCGCGCCGTCGGCGCCGCACGCGATCGCCGACGGGAAGACGCCGTCGCACACCAGCGGCCGCTCGGTGATCTCACCGTCGACGGTGATGCGGCCGATGTGGTCGGTGTTCATGGTGGTGAACCACAGCGCGCCGTCCGGGCCGGCCGTGATGCCGAACGGTCCGCCGTCGGGGGTGGGCAGCTCGTACTCGGTGATCTCGCCGTCGGTGGTGATGCGCCCGATCGCCCCGGCCTTGGCGAGGGTGAACCACAGCGCGCCGTCCGGACCTGTGGTGATGACCGACGGTGCGCTGTCCGGCAGGTCGAGGCGGTGCAGCGTCACCTCACCGTCGGCGTCGCGCCGGCCGATGTGCCCGGAGTGGACGAGGGTGAACCACACCGCCCCGTCGGGGCCGACGGTGATGCCGTACGGACCGTCACCCTGACCGGCCACCGCGAACTCCTCGATCTTCGGGTGGTCGCCAACAGCACGGCTGTCGGTCATGGATGCCTCCGGGTCGCCCTGTCGTGTGTATGCCGTCCACCCCAACACACCGAACGACGTCCGCGCGACGGGGTTACGCCGGGCGGCCGAGGGCGGCGAGGTGCGGCCGCGGCGCACCTGGCGTCGAAGTAGTGGCCGGGACGGTCACGGCAGCAACACCTCGACGTCGCGCACCAGCCGGGCGAGCACCGGCGGCGGCGGGATCGCTGCGTCCGCCGGTCAACGCGGGCCGCCGGCCGAAGCCGGGTCCTCGGTCACCGGACCGGCGGTCACCCTGGTCGCTCTGCTCATCGGTTGCCTGTCACAGCGCGGCGTCGGCGCGGCGGGTGAGCCGGCCGAGCTCGGCCAGGTCGCGCTCGGCGTGGCTCTGCCGGACGTACACCGTGAGGTCCGCGAGCCGCTGGGAGTGGGCGGCGTCCGTGGCGAGCGGCCCGGGGCCGAGCGCGCGGCCGACCCGGTCCATGGCGGTGGCCGCCGCGGCCTCGACGGCGGCGCGCACCCGCAGCGCGCGGCGGCGGGCGGTATCGATGGGCTCGTCGGCGACAGCGGCCGCGATCTCCGCCGCCGCCCCGACGAGCAGCGTCCGCGCGCCGGCCAGGGCGGTGTCGACGGCGCCGAGGTGCGCGAGGCCGTGGCTGTCGAGGCGGTCGGACTCCCACAGCGGGCCGACGAGCCCGACGGTGCCGCCGTACCAGCAGGCGGCGACCCCGATCGCGCCGTGCCAGAAGCCGGGGCGGTCGAGGTAGGCCATCGGCTCGCCGACCGCGGTGGCCACTGCCTGGTCGAGCTCGACGGACTCGGTGCCGCTGCGGGCCATGCCGAGCCCGGCCCAGCCGCCGACGCGGGGCCGCACCCCCGCCTGGCGCACGTCGACGGCGAACAGCCGCCGCCCGTCCGGCGCGTGGGCGGTGATCAGCGCGTGGCTGCACAGGTGCGCGCCGGAGCACCAGCGCTTGAGCCCATGCAGCACCCAGCGCCCACCGACGCCGGGCCGGGCGAGGACCTCGCCGTCGGGTGGCTCGGCGGCCCAGACCGCCCAGCGCTGCCCCGACGCCGACGCGGCGCCACCCGACGCTGCGCCACCCAACTCGGCGCCGGCGAACTCGGCGCCGCCCAGCTCGGCGAGGATCGTGGTGGCGTCCAGGTGGGCCTCGGTGAGCCGGGCGAGGTCGAGGTCACGCTCGGCGAGTGCGGCCAACGCGGACCACCGTCGCAGGGGCGACGCATCGGACGGCAGGGACCCCAGCGACGCCGCGGCGTCGGCGAAGGCGGCACGGATGTCGTCCGCGGTCACCGTTTCGGCGACGAGAGGCCATGCGGTCACGGTCGAATCCTTCCTTGCGGGCCTTGTCAGGCGGGGTCCTGCTGGTGGCTCAACCGGACGGATCGACGGTAGGTCCGCCGGACGGAGTCGGCCATTCGAAGGTGGTCATCCCCTGGAGCGGTTTCGACCGTGGCCAGGCTGGGCACCCGGCCCTCGCAAGCGGAGATCGTCGGGCACCGTCAGGGCTCGACCCAGGAGCTCTCATGGGCTCGATCGGAGAGAGGTGACGACTAGTGACGATCGGTGACGACGGCATCACGACGACGGCGGGTGTGACGCACGGTCCGGCGGACGGCGGCGCGTCCGGCCAGCCTGGTGAGCACGACGGCGGGGCGGACGGCGGAGCCGACGGCGGCGCGCACGGCCCGTCGGATGCCGGCGCGGGCGGCGTCCCCGGTGAGCACGACGGCGGAGCCGATGGCGGCGCCGACGGTGGCGCGCACGGCCCGGCCGACGCCGGCGCCGGTGGTGTTCCCGGTGAGCATGACGGTGGGGCCGACGGCGGAGCCGATGGTGGCGCCGACGGCAGAGCGTGACATGACGCTCGGCACCCTGGCGGCCGGCCGGTCCTCACTCGGGGACCGGCCGGCCGCTGCCGTCCTGCCGCGGTGCATCGGGATCGACGTCGACACCTTCGCCCGCGACCACTGGGGGGTCGCGCCGCTGCTCACGCCGGCCGACCGGTTGCCGAGGCCGTTCCACGATCTGCTCGACCTGGACGACGTCGACGAGTTGCTGTCGCGCCGCGGGCTGCGCACCCCGTTCCTGCGGATCGCGCGCGACGGCGAGGTGGTCGACTCGCGGCAGTTCACCGGCCCGGCGGGCGCCGGCGCCGAGGTCGCCGACCAGGTGCGCGACGACCAGGTGATGCGGCTGTTCGCGGACGGCAGCACCGTCGTCCTGCAGGGCCTGCACCGCACCTGGCCCGCGGTGATCGACTTCGTCGGCCGGCTGTCCGCCGAGCTCGGCCATCCGTGCCAGGCCAACGCGTACGTCACCCCGGCGGCGTCGCGCGGGTTCTCCGCGCACTACGACGTGCACGACGTGTTCGTCCTGCAGCTCACCGGCAGCAAGCACTGGACGGTGCACGCCCCCGTCCACCCCGACCCCCTGCGCACCCAGCCGTGGAACCAGCACGCCGCCGCGGTCGCCACCCGGGCCGCGTCCGACCCGCCGGTGATCGACACCGTGCTGCGTCCCGGCGACGCCATGTACCTGCCGCGCGGCTACCTGCACGCGGCCACCGCGCTCGGCGAGGTGTCGGCGCACCTGACCGTCGGCATCCACACCGTCACCCGGTTCGCGCTGGTCGAGGCGCTGTGCGCGCTGCTCGGCGACGAACCGGCCCTGCGGCGCGGCCTGCCGCTCGGCATCGACGTGTCCGACCCGGAGCAGCTCACGCCGCACCTCGCCGCGGTGCTCGAGGCCATCGGCCCGGCGCTCGACCGGATCACGCCGTCGGCCGTGGCCGCGTCCGTCCGCGGGCGGGTGTGGTCGGGCAACCGTCCGGAGCCGGTGCGGCCGCTGGCCCACGCCGCGTTCGCCGCCGACCTGGCACCCGGTGACGTGGTGCGCCTGCGCGCCGGGCTCGGCCACCGCCTGTCCACGGCCGACGAGAGCGGGCCGACGCTGGAGCTGGCCGACCGCACCCTCACGTTCCCCGCCGCCACCCGACCGGCGCTGGAGGCACTGCTGCGCGGTGACCCGCTCGTCGTCGGCACCCTGCCCGACCTCGACGACGCCGACCAGCTCGTCCTCGTCCGCCGCCTGCTCCGCGAGGGCGTCCTGGTGCCGGGCGAGTCCCCCGCCGGTGGCCGGCGCCGGTGACCGTGTTCCGCTGCGCCGACGCCGCCACGCTCGCGGGTGACCTGCCGGTGGCCACGGCGCCGCCCGCGGACCACTGGCTGCTCGTCGAGCACGACGGGCCGTGGGGGCGGCACGCGCTGACCGACTCCGACCTCGCCCCGGCCGCGGTGGCCGGGCTCGCCACCTGGGCGGACCTGCACCGGGCCAGGGTCGTCCTGGTGCGACGCCCCGGCGCGGTCCCGCGCCGCGAACCCGCCGGCCGCTGGTGCCGCGTCGACTCCCGGCCGGGCACCGAGAGCGTCCGGTGGGGCACGTTCGACCGGGACGAGGACCTGCTCGACGTGCTCGCGGACCCGCACGACGGGGAACCGTCGACCGAGCCCGTGTACCTGGTGTGCACCCACGGCCGGCACGACACGTGCTGCGCGATCCGCGGCCGCCCCGTCGCCGAGGCCCTGGCCGGGGCGTTCCCCGGCCGCACCTGGGAGTGCTCCCACATCGGCGGAGACCGCTTCGCCGCCAACGTGGTGCTGCTGCCGCACGGCCTCTTCTACGGCCAGGTGCCGCCGTCCGACGTGGTTCGCCTCGCCACCGCGTACGACGACGGCACCCTCGACGTGGACCGGCTGCGCGGCCGGTCGGCGCTGCCCGCCCCCGCGCAGGCCGCCCAGCACCACGCCCGGCTGGCCACCGGCGACGACGGCGTCGACTCCCTGCCGGTGCTGGCCTGCGAACCGGCCGGCGACGGCGCGTGGCGGGTGCTGCTCGGCGGGCCGACCGTGGTCACGGTGACGGTCCGCGCCAGGATGGTCGACGCCGGCCGACGGCTGACCTGCTCGGCCGGTGGCCCCGGCCGCTTCCGCGTGTTCGACCTCCTGGAGCTGACCTGACCTGGACCCGCCGACGCCGAGCCAGGCCCCGACCCGCTGACGCCGAGCCGCTGACGCCGAGCAGGGACCCACGACCGACAGACGCCGAGCCGACGAACCGAGCCGACTGACGCGGGCCCGCGATCGCCGCGAGCGGTCGCACCTGGCAGGCTCCGCGATGTACGGCCGTGGGTTGACGGCCGCTCGTCGAACCGTCGAGATGCAGGGAGGCTGCCAGATGTCGCAGCAGGTCCGCGGCGTGATCTCTCGGGCCAAGGGAGAGCCGGTCGAACTCGTGGACATCGTGGTGCCGGACCCAGGGCCGGGCGACGCGGTGGTGCGCGTCCAGGCGTGCGGGGTGTGCCACACCGACCTGCACTACCGCGAGGGCGGCATCAACGACGAGTACCCCTTCCTGCTCGGGCACGAGGCGGCCGGCATCGTCGAGGAGGTGGGCTCCGAGGTCACCGACCTGGCGCCGGGCGACTTCGTCATCCTCAACTGGCGCGCGGTGTGCGGGAGCTGCCGGGCCTGCCTGCGCGGCCGCCCGTGGTACTGCTTCAACACCCACAACGTGTCGACGCCGATGACGCTGACCGACGGCACCACGCTGTCACCGGCGCTGGGCATCGGGGCGTTCGCCGAGAAGACCCTTGTCCACAGTGGACAGTGCACCAAGGTCGACCCCGCGGTGGCGCCGGAGGTGGCCGGGCTGCTCGGCTGCGGCGTGATGGCCGGGCTGGGTGCCGCGATCAACACCGGCGGGGTGACCCGCGGCGACAGCGTCGCGGTGATCGGCTGTGGTGGCGTCGGCGACGCGGCCATCGCCGGCTCGTTCCTCGCGGGGGCGTCGAAGATCATCGCGATCGACCTCGACGACCGGAAGCTCGACTGGGCGCGCGGGTTCGGCGCCACCCACACGATCAACGCCGGCAGCGCCGACGTGGTCGAGGCGGTGCGGGAGCTGACCGGCGGGTTCGGCGCCGACGTGGTGATCGACGCCGTCGGCCGCCCCGAGACGTGGAAGCAGGCGTTCTACGCGCGTGACCTCGCCGGCACCGTCGTGCTGGTCGGCGTGCCGACGCCGGACATGCGCATCGAGATGCCGCTGCAGGAGTTCTTCGGCCGCGGCGGGTCGCTCAAGTCGTCCTGGTACGGCGACTGCCTGCCGACGCGCGACTTCCCCAGGTACGTCGACCTGCACCTGCAGGGCCGGCTGCCGCTGGAGAAGTTCGTGTCCGAGAAGATCGGCCTCGACGACATCGAGGAGGCGTTCCACAAGATGCACCGCGGCGAGGTGCTGCGGAGTGTTGTGGTGCTGCGCACCTCGTGAGTGGCGTTTGGTGCCCCAACACCAAACGCCACTCACGAGGTGCGTAGCACCCGTGACTCGGTGACGATCGCGGTCACGAGGTCGGCCGGGGTGACGTCGAACGCGGGGTTCCAGGCGTCGCTGCCCGGCGGGGTCATCCGGGTGCCGCCGACGGTCAGCACCTCGTCGGCGGCGCGCTGCTCGACGGGCACGCTCGCCCCGTCCGGCGTCGCGGCGTCCACGGTCGACTCCGGCGCGGCCACCACGAACGGGATGCCGGCGCGGGCGGCGGCGAGGGCCAGCGGGTACGTGCCGATCTTGTTGACCACGTCGCCGTTGGCGGTGATCCGGTCCGCGCCGACCAGCACGGCGTCGACCAGTCCCCTGGCGATGATCGACGGACCGGCGCCGTCGACCACGACCCGGTGGTCGATGCCGAGGGCGGCGAGCTCGACCGTCGTGATGCGCGCCCCCTGCAGCAGCGGCCGCGTCTCGTCGACGACGACGAGGTGGACGGCGCCGCGCTCGTGCAGGGCGCGCACGACGCCGAGCGCGGTCCCCCACTCCACGCAGGCCAGCGCGCCGGCGTTGCAGTGGGTGTGCAGGGTGAGCGGCCGGCCGGCCCCGCACAGTTCGGTGATCAGGTCGGCGCCGCGCTGGGCGATGGCGCGGCAGGCCTCCACGTCCTCCCGCAGCAGGGTGAGCGCGCGCAGGAGCACGGTCTGGTGGCCGTCCGCGATGCCGGGCAGCACCTCGGTGACGGCCCAGCGCAGGTTCTTCGCGGTCGGCCGCGCGGACGCGATGCGCTCGGCCGCGGCGTGCACGAGGTCCGGCCGGTAGCCGTCCTCGCTGTGCGCGCTGCGCCTGGCGGCGAGCGCCACCCCGAGGGCGCCGACGACGCCCAGCAGCGGCGCGCCCCGCACCACGAGCCGCTCGATGGCGTCGACCACGTCGTCCACCGTGGCCAGGGTGACCCTGGTGACCTGCGGCAACGCGGTCTGGTCGACGACGTCGAGCCCGGCTTCGGTCCATTCGACAGTGCGCACGGAGCCGACGCTAGCGGGTGTCCCCGCACCGGTTTCTACTCAAAGCGAAGCAGCTTCCCCGGGTTCATGACGCCCGTGGGGTCGAGGGTCCGCTTCACGGCGCGCAGCACGTCGATGCCGAGGTCGCCGATCTCGGTGGACAGCCACGGCTGGTGGTCGACGCCGACGGCGTGGTGGTGGGTGATCGTGCCCGCGTTGGCCATGATCGCCTCGCTCGCGGCGTCCTTGGCGCGCCGCCACTGGCCGACCGGATCGTCGGGTGAGCGCGGCGCCAGCACGGTGAAGTACAGCGAGGCGCCGGTCTCGTACGCGTGCGACACGTGGCACATGACCACGGCAGGGCCGAGCGCGCCGTGCAGCGCGGCCCGCACCCCGGCGGCCAGCCCGGGCAGCGCCGACCAGCGCGCCGCCGTCTCCAGGGTCTCGACGCACACGTCGGCCGCCATCAGGGCGTCGCGCTGCCGCGGCCCGGCGAAGCGGCCGTGCCGCCAGCGGTTGCCGGCCGCGGCGCCCAGCGACACCGGCCGCCACCGGCGCAGCACGCGCAGGGTGGCGGCGCGGCGGGCGGCCACCTCGCGGTCGGACCCGCCCTCCCAGCCCAGCACCAGCAGGCACGGCTCGCGGACCCCGCGGGCGCGCAGGTAGCGGCGCACCAGCGCGGTCTTCACGCCGCCGGACAGCGCCAGCCCGAGGTCGGTCTCGGCCGCGTCGGACAGCCGCGTGACATCAGCCAGGACGCGACCCTGGGCCAGCGCGCGGATCGCGTCGACGCCGCGCTGCCAGCCGTCGATCACCAGCCCCTCGTACCTGCGGTGTGTCGGCACCGGCCGCACCCTGACGGTGACCTCGGTGACGACGCCGAACGCACCCTCGCTGCCGATCACCAGCCGCAGCAGGTCTGGCCCCGCGGCGCTCGCCGGGGCGCGGCCGAGCCGCCACTCGCCGGCCGGAGTGGCCAGGCGCACGCCGTGGACCATGTCCTCGAAGCGGCCGTACCCGGACGACGCCTGGCCGGCCGAGCGGGTGACGGCGAAGCCGCCGATGGTGGCGCGCTCGAACGACTGCGGCACGTGCCCCAGCGTGAACCCGTTGGCCGCGAGCAGCCGCTCGGCGTCCGGCCCGCGGACCCCGGCCTGGAGCACCGCGACCCACGACGTGGCGTCGAGGCTCACCAGCCGGTCGAGCCGGTGCAGGTCGAGCGCGATCACCGCGTTCTTGGGGCCACGCAGGGCCGCGACGCCGCCGACGACCGACGTGCCGCCGCCGAACGGGACGACCGCGAGATCCTGCTCGCGGCACACCGTGAGCACGGCCTGCACCTGATCGGGGTCGGCCGGGGTGACGACCGCGTCCGGCCACTGCGGACCGTCACCGTCCCTGTGGTGGCTCAGGAGGTCCAGGTAGGACAGCCCGCCCGCGCGGCCGGCGCGGGCCACGTCGTCGGTGAGCACGTGCCTGCCGCCGACGACCCCGACCAGCACGGCCCGCGGCCCTTCCGCCAGCCGCGACCCGCGGTCCAGACCATCGACACCGACCCCATGCCCGGCCCCAGCCGCGGCCGCGGTCCCGACCTCGACCTCGACATAGGGCCTGATGTCGGCCCCGGCCTCCCCCTGGCCTTGACCATGATCACCAGGATTGTCGACGGAGGTTCCCTGGACGGAATCCACGTCGACAGTTCTGGTGATCATGGTGGAGTCCGGGGTCGGCCGAGCGACAGAAGGAGCGCCAGGAGGAGCGGCTGGGGCCGGACGAGCGGCGGTGGTGGCGGCCCAGCGGGCGGCCAGCGCGGGGAGGGCGTGCCGCGGCAGGGCGGCGGGCGAGGCGGTCCAGCGGTCGCGGAGGGTGTGGTCCAACGGCTTCGACACGAGTTAAAGTGTGACACATGACGGCCAAACGTCACACGACCAACGGAACAGCCAGAGTCGACGATGACGCGCTGCTCGACGCCGCCCGCGGCTGCGTGCTCGACGTGGGCTTCCGGCGTACCACGCTCACCGACGTGGCGCGCCGCGCCGGCGTCAGCAGGATGACGCTGTACCGCCGGTTCGCCGACGTGCGCCAGCTGGTGGCCGACCTGATGACCCGCGAGTTCACCGAGCTCCTGCGCGCGGTCACGGCCGAGCTGCCCGGCGGCACGCACCGCGACCTCCTGGTGGCCAGGGCGACCGCGAGCATCGCGGCCCTGTGGTCGAACCCGCTGCTGGGGCGGGTGCTCGACGTCGACCCCGAGCTGCTGCTGCCGTACCTGGTGGACCGCGTCGGCGCGACCCAGCGGCTGATCGAGCCGGCCCTGCGCGCCGATGTGGAGGCCGGGCAGGCCGACGGCTCGATCCGGGCGGGCGACCCGATGGCGATCACCCGCTCGCTGTACCTGGTGCTGCAGTCGTTCGCGCTGTCCGCCCGCCCGGCGCTGTCCGACCTGGGCGAGCCGGACCGCGCGAAAGAGCGGCTGCTGGCCGAGCTGACGAACGTGCTGCACGGCTCACTGCGGCCATCACCGACCGAGGAGGCCCCGCGATGATCACTCCACTGCCGGCCGGCTCGCTCAGGGCCACGTCGCTCAACGCCGCCCGCCGCGCCGCCGAGCTGGAACGGCTGGCCGGCGGCGAAGTGGTGGACCTGCTGGTCGTCGGCGGTGGGGTGACCGGCGCCGGGGTGGCGCTGGACGCCGCGTCGCGCGGCCTCACGGTCGCGCTGCTGGAGGCGCACGACCTGGCGTTCGGCACGTCGCGGTGGTCGTCGAAGCTCGTCCATGGTGGGCTGCGGTACCTGGCGAGCGGCGACCTCGGCCTGGCGCACGAGTGCGCCGTCGAGCGGGGCGTGCTCATGACGCGGACCGCGCCGCACCTGGTCCGCGCCCTGCCCCAGCTGCTGCCGCGCTACGAGGACGGGAACGGCGGCGCCACCGCGACCGTCGCCGGCGGGCTGCTCGCCGGCGATCTCCTCCGCAGAGTCGCGCTGACCAGGGCCAACGTGCTCCCCGGTCCGCGTCGCACCTCGGCGGCCGAGACCATGGCGCTGGTGCCGGGGTTGCGCGGGGCCGGACTGCGCGGCGGCCTCCTGTGGTTCGACGGGCAGCTCACCGACGACGCCGCGCTGGTGGTGGCGCTGGCCAGGACGGCCGCCGGTTTCGGCGCGCGGGTGATCACCCGGGCGCGGGTGGACCGCCTCACCGGCAGCGGCGCCGAGGTGACCGACGGGGTGACCGGGGCGTCGGTGCGGATCAGGGCACGGGCCGTGGTCAACGCGACCGGGGTGTGGGCCGCGACCCTCGCGGAGGGGATCGAGCTGACGCCGTCGCGCGGCAGCCACCTGGTGCTGGACGCCGCGGCGGTCGGCCTGTCCGCGACCGCGCTCACGGTGCCGGTGCCCGGAGAGCCGAACCGGTACGTGCTGGTGCTGCCGGCCGCCGACGGCCGGGTGTACCTCGGCCTCACCGACGAGCTGGTCACCGGCACCATCCCCCAGGTGCCCGAGGTGCCGGAGCACGACGTCGACTTCCTGCTCAAGACCGCGTCCACGATCCTGGCGAGGCCGCTGACCAGGGCCGACGTCCGCGGCTCCTTCGCCGGCCTGCGCCCCCTCCTGGCCCGCCCGCCCGCCGACGACGCCCCCCGGGTGAATGGCACATCCGGACGGTTCTACCGGCCACATGTGCCATTCACCCGGAAACGCGAGCGCGGGCGCGTGGCACGGGGAGGGCGGTCGGCGGACCTGTCGCGGCGGCACGCGGTCGTCGTCGGCGAAGACGGGGTGGTCACCGTGGTGGGCGGCAAGCTCACCACGTACCGGCGGATGGCGGCCGACGCGGTGGACACCGCGCTCGCCACTGCCGGGATCGCCGCCGGCGGGTCGCGCACCAGGGAGGTGCCGCTGGTGGGCGCCGCCCCACGGGTCACCCTCGACCGGCTGGAGCCGCCGCGCCGGCTGGTGGCCAGGTACGGCACCGACTCGTTGCGGATCGCTGCCCTGGCCGAGCTCGACCCCGCGCTGGCCCGGCCGGTGGCGCCCGGCGTCGCCGTCACGGCGGCCGAGGTCGTGTGGGCCGTGCGGCACGAGGGGGCGCTCGACGTGGCCGACGTGCTGGACCGTCGCACCAGGATCGGGCTCGTCGACGCCGACCGGGCGGCCGCCGAGCCGACGGTCGCCGAGCTGGTCGCCCGCTCGCTGGACGGTGTCCACTCATAGGCGTCCACTCATAGGCGCACGGGAGTACGTCAGAGGGCGGAGGGCGAACCCGCCACGAGGGTGACGCGCGCCGGACACCCCTGGCATACGGTGATCTTGTGCTCGAGATCGACCGTGTCAGCAAGCGCTACGGCGACGTCGTGGCGTTGCAGGACATGACCTTCCAGGTGCGGCCCGGCGAGCTGTTCGGGTTCGTCGGCAGCAACGGCGCCGGCAAGACCACCACCATGCGGATCGCCCTCGGGGTGCTCGCGGCCGACGCCGGCGAGGTGCGCTGGCAAGGCGCGCCCGTGACCCTGGAGACGCGCCGCCACATCGGCTACATGCCGGAGGAGCGCGGCCTCTACCCGAAGATGAAGGTGGGCGAGCAGCTGGCCTACCTGGCGCAGCTGCACGGCATGTCCGCCGAGAGCGCCAACGCGGCCGCCGAGGAGTGGATGGACCGGCTCGGCATAGCGCACCGCCGCGGCGACGCCGTGCAGAAGCTCAGCCTGGGCAACCAGCAGCGGGTGCAGCTCGCCGCTGCCCTGCTGCACGACCCGCAGGTGCTGGTGCTCGACGAGCCGTTCTCCGGCCTCGACCCGGTCGCGGTCGACGTGATGAGCGAGGTGCTGCGGGAGAAGTGCTCGGCCGGGGTGCCGGTGGTGTTCTCCAGCCACCAGCTCGACCTGGTCGAGCGCATCTGCGACCGCGTCGGCATCGTGCGCAACGGCGAGATGGTGGCCGGCGGCAGCGTCGACGACCTGCGGGCCGAGGCACCCGCCCAGCTGTACGTACACGCCCCGGCCGCGCCGATCGGCTGGGCCGACGCGGTCGCCGGGGTGCGCAGCGCCGAGTACCGCGGCGACGGCCGCACCGTCATCGAGCTGGCGCCGCACGTCGACGAGCAGCCCGTACTGCACGCGGCGCTCGCCACCGGCCCGGTGCGCGAGTTCACCCAGCGCCGACCGTCCCTGACCGAGCTGTTCCGCGAGGTGGTGCAGGCGTGAGCGTCGACGTTCGTCCTTCGGCCCAGACGTCGGCCGCCTCGTCACAAGACCGCGACTTCCGCCCGTCGCGGGCGGTGTGGCTGGTGGCACGCCGCGAGTTCGTGCAGCGCGTACGCACCAGGGCGTTCGTCATCGGCACGATCCTGGTGCTGGCCGCGATCGCCGCATACGTCCTGTTCATCCGCTTCATCGCCGACTCCCAGGGCACGACCACGGTGGCGGTCACCCCCGAGGTGACCGCGGTGTCGTCGGCCCTGCGGTCGGCGGCCGACAGCCTCGACGAGACCATCGAGCTCGTCGAGGTGCCGGACGTCGCGGCCGGGGAACAGCTGGTCCGCGACGACGACGCCGACGCCCTGCTGACCAGCGCCACGGGCACGGACGCGGGCGCGGCCGACGGCGCGGTCCGCCTGGTCGGCAAGGAGGACGTCTCCGACAGCCTGCGAGGCCTCGTCGACACCGTGCTCCGCGCGCAGGCGCTCGACCAGGAGCTGCGCCGCGCCGGGGCCGACCCGGCCGCGGTCGACGCCGCGGTGCAGGCCGCCAGGGCGCAGGTGGCCACCCTGGAGGAGAGCGACCCGCAACGGTTGCAACGCCTCGTGCTCGGCATCGGCATCGCCGCGCTGCTCTACGGCTCGCTGGTGTTCGTCGGGCAGGCCGTCGCCCAGGGCGTCGTCGAGGAGAAGTCCAGCCGGGTGGTCGAACTGCTGCTGTCGACGGTGCGGCCGTGGCAGCTGCTGCTGGGCAAGGTGCTCGGGTTGGGCGCCGTCGGGCTGCTCCAGATGTTGATCATCGCCGGGGTCGGGCTCGGGGTGTCGACGAGCCTCGGCGTGCTCGACATCGGCGGGCTCGCGGCCGGCACCCTCGCCGTCGGGCTGTTCTGGTACCTGCTCGGCATCCTGTTGTACGCCACCGTGTACGCGGCGGCCGGCTCGCTGGTGTCCCGCCAGGAGGAGGTCAACGCCGTCGTCACGCCGCTGACCATGACGATCGTGATCGCCTTCGTGGTGAGCGTGAACCTGTTGCTCGCCAACCCGGACAGCGGGGTCGTGACCATCCTGTCGATGCTGCCGCCGTTCGCGCCCATCCTCATGCCGGCGCGGATCGCCATCGGCAACGCGCCGCTGTGGCAGGTGGGCGTGGCCGTGGCGCTGGCCGTCATCGCGATCATCGCCCTCACCTGGCTCGCGGGCCGCATCTACTCGACGGCCGTCCTCCGCACCGGCGCCCGCGTCAAGCTCCGCGACGCCCTCCGCGCGTCCTGAACACCCCACGCCCGGACTGACTGAAGGCGCCTTTCAGTCGGCTAGGCCGACTGAAGGCGCCCTTCAGCCAGTAACGGCCACACGATGGGGTGGAGTGTTCAGCGGATGGCGGCATCGCGTGCTAGGGCGACGGCGCGCTCCACGGCGTGGGCCACGATGGGCCGCCGAGGTCACGGCCGCCACCCCAGGAGCCCCACACCGCCACCGCAGCGCAGCGGGTGGATGGCACATTCGGCCAATAGAACCGGCCAAATGTGCCATCCACCCAAAACGAGAGAGCGAACTCAGCGGGAGTCGACGGAGGTGTAGTCGCGCTCGGCGGGGCCGGTGTACACCTGCCGCGGGCGGCCGATCTTGGTGGCCGGGTCCTTCATCATCTCGCGCCAGTGGGAGATCCACCCGGGGAGCCGGCCCATCGCGAACAGCACGGTGAACATCCGGGTCGGGAAGCCCATCGCCCGGTAGATCAGGCCGGTGTAGAAGTCGACGTTCGGGTAGAGCTTGCGCTCGATGAAGTACTCGTCGTTGAGCGCGGCCTCCTCCAGCCGCAGGGCGGTCTCCAGGAGCTCGTCATCGCCACCGAGCCGGTCGAGCACCTCGTCGGCCGTCTTCTTGATGATCGCGGCCCGCGGGTCGTAGTTCTTGTAGACCCGGTGGCCGAAGCCCATCAGCTTGACGCCCTCCTCCTTGTTCTTGACCCGCTTGACGAAGGAGGCGACGTCGCCGTCCACCTTGATCTTCTGCAGCATCTCCAGCACGGCCTGGTTGGCGCCGCCGTGCAGCGGGCCGAAGAGGGCGTTGATGCCGGCCGAGACGGACGCGAACAGGTTGGCCTCCGACGAGCCGACGAGCCGGACCGTCGACGTCGAACAGTTCTGCTCGTGGTCGGCGTGCAGGACGAACAGCATGTCCAGCGCGCGGGCCAGCCCCGGATCGACCTCGTAGGGCTCGACCGGCAGCCCGAACGTCATCCGCAGGAAGTTCTCGACGAGCCCGAGCGAGTTGTCGGGGTAGAGGAACGGCTGTCCGACGGACTTCTTGTACGCGTAGGCCGCGATCGTCGGCAGCTTCGCCAGCAGGCGGACCGTCGAGATCTCGACCTGGTTGTCGTCGAACGGGTTGAGGCTGTCCTGGTAGAAGGTGGACAGCGCGGACACGGCGCTTGACAGCACCGGCATGGGGTGCGCGTCGCGCGGGAACCCGTCGAAGAACCGCTTGAGGTCCTCGTGCAGCAGGGTGTGCCGCTGGATCCTGTCGGTGAAGTCGTCGAGCTCGGCCCTCGACGGCAGGTGGCCGTAGATGAGCAGGTAGCTGACCTCGATGAACGTCGACCGCTCCGCGAGCTGCTCGATGGGGTACCCGCGGTAGCGCAGGATGCCGGCGTCGCCGTCGATGTAGGTGATCTCCGACGAGCACGACGCGGTGTTCACGAAGCCGGGGTCGAGCGTGACCAGACCCGTCGTGGCCAGCAGCTTGCCCGCCCGGATACCGCCGGCACCGTCGGTGGCGTGCTGCACGGTCATCTCGAGTTCGTTCCCGCCGTACTGCAGGGTGACGGCGTCCGGCTCGCCGGTGTCGTGCTGCTGCGGAGCAGGGGTGGTCGCGGTGGCATCGGGCATCCGGGTCGTACCTCTCACGCTCAGGCGGAGCTGCCTCGTCGCACGCGGTCGCCGCGCGGGCCGGCCCCGACAGGCCCAGGGATCTCGCTGACCACGCTAGTCCTTCCGGGCTACCCACCGCAGCACGGCGTGTCGCCGCGTTCGTCACACCGGGGCCGCGTCCGCCCACGGTGGGTAGCGCCGGAAGAGCGGGTTCAGCCGCTCTTCGTGAGCTTCTCCGGGTCGAACTCCACCCGGCCGACGAACAGCCGGTTCACGAACCAGAGCACCGCGCCGGTGAGCAGCAGGCCGCCGGCGATGTAGTAGTCGCCGGCCGGACGGCCGGACAGCACCGGGACGGCGAGGTACCCGCACAGCACGGCACCGACCATCGGCGCCCACGTCGGCGCCCTGAAGTGCTTGTGCTCCACGGTTTCCCGCCGCAGCACCAGCACCGCGATGTTGACGATGGTGAAGACGATCAGCAGCAGCAGCGCCGTGGTGCCGCCGAGCTTGCTCACCCCGTCGGCGCCGGCCGTCGACACCAGGACGGCCGCGATGCCGGTGGTGACCAGGATGGCCACCCACGGGGTGCGGCGGAACGGGTGGATGGTGCCGAACGCCCTGGGCAGGATGCGCTCGTTGGACATGCCGTACAGCAGGCGGCTCGCCATCAGCATGTTGATCAGCGCCGAGTTGACGACGGCGAACAGGCCGATGACGGCGAACAGCTTCAGCGGGAAGCCCGGCGCCCCGACCTTGATCACCTCGAGCAGGGCGTTCGACTTGGCGGCCGCCAGGTCGTCGGAGGAGACCAGCAGCGAGGACGTCACCGCGACCAGGATGTAGATCACGGCGGCGGCGCCGAGGCCCCAGAGCAGCGCCTTGGGGAAGATCCGCGCCGGATTCTGGCACTCCTCCGCCATGTTCACCGAGTCCTCGAAGCCGACCATCGCGAAGAACGCGAGGGACGTGGCCGCGGTGATCGCCAGCAGCATCCCGGTGTCGCCCGACGTCTCGACCTCGGTGAGGCGGCCGGGTTCGCCCTTGCCGGCCACCACCGCGTACACGCCGATGGCGATGATGATGAGCAGGCCGGACAGCTCGATGCAGGTGAGCACCACGTTGGCCTTGACCGACTCGGACACCCCGATGAAGTTGATCGCGGCCAGCATCACGATGAACACCACGGCGATGAGGGCGATCAGCGGCGTCGACAGCGAGACGTCGAACGTCGCCGGCAGGTAGGTCGCGCCGAAGGCCCGCGCGGCCGCCGACGCCGACGTGATGCCGGAGCACATCACGGTGAACGCGACCATGAACGTCAGGAACGGCACCCTGAAGGCGCGGTTCGTGTACAGGGCCGCGCCGGCGGCCCTGGGGTACTTGCCCACCAGTTCGAGGTAGCTGAACGCGGTGAGGAAGGCGACCACGAAGGCCACCAGGAAGGGCAACCACAATGCGCCGCCGATACGCCCGGCGACGCTGCCGGTCAGCGCGTAGATGCCCGTTCCGAGAATGTCCCCGATCACGAAGAAGAACAGCAGCCTGGGGCCGATGGCCCGTTTCAGCTCAGGTCGCGCTTCCTCAGGAGGGTGTGCCGTCATCTCCTTGGCCATGGCTACGCAGTGTGCTGTACGACACACCGATCACGGAAGGTCTCCGCTCCGACATTCGTGATCACGGCGCCAGGCGCTCGACCTGCCACAACCGGTCGGCGTCGACGCGGTAGCGCAGCCGGTCGTGCATCCGGCTGGCGCGGCCCTGCCAGAACTCGACGCTGTCCGGCCGGACCAGCACCCCGCCCCAGTGCGGCGGCACCGGCACCCGCTCGCGGTCGGCGAACCTCCGGCGCACGGCCTCGTACGCGGCGTCGAGGGCGGCCCTGCCGGGGACGACGCTGGACTGGGTCGACGCCCACGCCCCGATCTGGGCCTCCCTCGGCCGCGCCGTCCACAGCCGCTCGGTCTCCTGCGGGGTGATCCGCTCGGCCGAGCCGCGGACGTGTGCCTGCCGGTGCAGGGCGATCCACGGGAACGTCGCGCTCGCGTACCGGGTGGCGAACAGCTCGTGCCCCTTGGTGGACGTGTAGTTGGTGCAGAAGATCACCCCGCGCGGGTCGACCACCTTGCACAGGACGGTCCTCGACGACGGCAGCCCGTTACGGTCCGAGGTCGCCAGCACCATCGCCATCGGCTCGGGGAGCGCCGCCGCGACAGCGTCGGCGAGCCAGCTGCTCAATTGCTCGTGCCACGTGGCGGCGAGGTCCTCCTCGCGCAGCGCCTCACCGGAGTAGTCCACCCGAACCCCGGCCGGCGGGCCGTTCCGCAGCACCATTTCAGAAAGGTAAGCCCTCAGCCGCCGCACTGACAGAGGCACTCCGGTGACCGATACCACTGCGCCGTCATTTTCGCCCGCATTGCCCACGGCGCGTCGGCGAGGCAGTGTTGCTGGCAACCGCGCGATGTCGCCGGAACCACCACCCCCCTTGAGCGACGGGCGCGTCTTCACCACAGCTGAAGGAGACCGTTCTCATGGCTGAGCCGGCAGTGGCCGCGTCCGACACCTTCCGGGCCGGGTTGGAGGGCGTGGTCGCCTTCCGCACCGAGATCGCCGAGCCGGACCGGGACGGCGGTGCCCTGCGGTACCGGGGGGTGGACATCGAGGACCTCGTCGGCCGGGTGACCTTCGGCAACGTGTGGGCGCTGCTCGTCGACGGCCGCTTCGGGCCGGGGCTGCCGCCGGCCGACCCGTTCCCCATCCCGGTGCACTCCGGTGACGTCCGGGTGGACGTGCAGGCCGCGCTGGCCATGCTCGCCCCGATCTGGGGTTACCGGCCGCTGCTCGACGTGTCCGACGACGAGGCCCGCGAGCAGCTCGCGCGGGTGTCTGTGATGGCCCTGTCGTACGTGGCGCAGTCGGCCAGGGGGCTGCACCACCCAGCCGTCCCGCAGCGCCGCATCGACGAGTGCGCCACCATCACCGAGCGGTTCATGACCCGCTGGCAGGGCGAGCCCGACCCGGCGCACGTGCGCGCCGTCGACGCCTACTGGGTATCGGCCGCCGAGCACGGCATGAACGCGTCGACGTTCACCGCGCGGGTGATCGCCTCGACCGGCGCCGACGTGGCCGCGTGCCTGTCCGGGGCGATCGGCGCCATGTCCGGCCCGCTGCACGGCGGCGCACCGGCCAGGGTGCTGCCGATGATCGACGAGGTGGAGCGCACCGGCGACGCGCAGACGGTCGTCCGCAAGCTGATGGACTCCCACCAGCGGCTGATGGGCTTCGGGCACCGCGTGTACCGGGCGGAGGACCCGAGGGCGAAGGTGCTGCGCCGCACCTGTCGCGAGCTCGGCGCGCCGCGCTACGAGGTGGCCGTCGAGCTGGAGCAGGCCGCGCTCGCCGAGCTGCGGGAACGCCGCCCCGACCGCGCCATCGAGACCAACGTGGAGTTCTGGGCCGCGGTGATCCTCGACTTCGCCGGGGTGCCGCCGCACATGATGCCCGCCATGTTCACCTGCGCCCGCACCGGCGGCTGGTGCGCCCACGTCCTCGAGCAGAAGCGCACCGGTCGGCTGGTGCGGCCGTCCGCCGAGTACGTCGGCCCGGCGCCGCGGCTGCCAGAGGAGGTCGACGGGTGGGGGCAGATCGTCACCCACCCCGAGCCCGTTCGGCGGTAGCCCCGCTGGGACACTCGTACCCGTGACGACCTCGGCAGACGTGTCCACCCTGCAGATCCCCGCAGACCTGCGGCCGTCCGACGGGCGCTTCGGCTGCGGCCCGTCCAAGGTGCGCCCGTCGTCCCTCGACGCGCTGGCCAGCCCGTCCGGCGGGGGCGCGCTGATGGGCACCTCGCACCGGCAGGCGCCGGTGAAGGCCATGGTGGGGCGGCTGCGCGCCGGGCTGTCCGAGCTGTTCGGGCTGCCGGACGGGTACGAGGTGGTGCTCGGCAACGGCGGCGCCACCGCGTTCTGGGACGCCGCCGCGTTCGGCCTGGTCCGTCGGCGGGCCCTGCACCTGGTCAACGGCGAGTTCTCGTCCAAGTTCGCCGCGGTGACGACCGGCGCGCCGTTCCTCGACGACCCGGTCGTGGTGGACGCGGCACCCGGCACCGCAGCTGTGCCCACCGCCGACCCGTCGTGCGACGTGCTGGCGTGGGCCCACAACGAGACGTCGACCGGGGTGATGACGCCGGTGGTCCGGCCGGCGGACGCCGCGGCGGACGCGCTGGTGACCATCGACGCCACCTCCGGCGCCGGCGGGCTCCCGGTCGACCCGTCCCGGTTCGACGTCTACTACTTCGCGCCGCAGAAGTCCTTCGCCGGGGACGGCGGGCTGTGGGTGGCGCTGATGTCCCCGGCGGCGCTGGCCAGGATCGCCGAGGTGGCCGCGTCCGACCGGTGGATCCCGCCGTTCCTCGCGCTGGACACCGCGGTGGACAACTCCACCAAGAACCAGACGTACAACACCCCGGCGCTGGCGACGCTGTTCCTGCTGGCCGACCAGGTGGACTGGATGCTCGCCAAGGGCGGCCTCGACTGGTGCGTGCGCCGGACAACGGACTCGTCGTCGCGGCTGTACGGGTGGGCGGAGGCGTCGCCGTACGCCACCCCGTTCGTGACCGACCCTGCCGCGCGCTCGCTGGTCGTCGGCACCGTCGACCTGTCTGACGCCGTCGACGCGACAACCGTGGCGAAGGTGTTGCGGGTCAACGGGATCGTCGACGTCGAGCCGTACCGCAAGCTCGGCCGCAACCAGCTACGGATCGGCATGTTCCCGGCGGTCGAGCCGGACGACGTCACGGCCCTCACCGCCTGCGTCGACTGGGTCGTCGACCGGCTGGGGTGAAGATCTACAACCGATGGAACTGAGTGCGGCGAGTCTGCGAGGTCAAGGCGGCGCGCCGACATACGGTGTCACGGTAGGAGCAGCCGGTCGGACCGAGGAGGGGCCGCTCATCATGCGCGCGCTGCGTGTCATCGGTCTCGCCGAGGACGGTTCCGTCATCTGCGAGACCGAGCCCGCGAGCGAGGGCGACAAGCCCGAGAGGTTCACGCTCAAGGCGGACGACAAGCTGCGCGCCGCCGCACGGGGCGATCTTCCCCGCCTCGGACAGATCGAGATCGAGCTGGAGAGCCAGATGCGTCCTCGTGAGATCCAGTCCAGAATCCGGGCGGGCGCATCCGTCGACGAAGTGGCCGCCGCGGCGAACATGTCGCCGGAGAAGGTCGACCGCTTCGCCTACCCCGTGCTCCTCGAACGCTCCCGCACCGCCGAGCTGGCCCAGCGCGCCCACCCGGTCCGCGACGACGGCCCCGACGTCCGCACCCTCGGCGAGGTGGTGGCCAACACGTTCGGCCAGCGCGGCCAGGACTACACGGCCGTCACCTGGGACTCGTGGCGCGGCGAGGACGGCAAGTGGGTCGTGCAGCTGCGCTGGACCGCGGGCCGCTCCGACAACCGGGCGCACTGGACGTTCCACCCCGGGGCGCACGGCGGCACCGTGACCGTCCTGGACGAGCTGGCCACCGACCTCATCGACCCGATCCTCGGCAAGCCGCCGCTGCGCACCGTCCGCCCGGTCACCGCGCTGGCCGAGCAGGCCCTGCAGGTCGACGAGACCCAAGGCAGGACGGACCAGGGCAGGACCGAGGACGTCCGGCCGGAGCTGGCCCGTGCCGACTCCGCACGCCCCGAGCTGTCCCGCGCCGAGCTGGTCCGCACCGAACCGCGGACCGACCGCACCGAGCGGACCGAGCGGACCGAGCGGACCGACCGGCCGGAGCAGCGCACCGAGCTGTCCCGGCCGGAGCCGCGCCGGCAGGAGCCGCCCCGCCGCCCGGAGCCGCCGCAGTTCGAGGAGCCCCCGGCGCCGGTCGAGGCCCCGGCCGCCGAGGTCGATGAGACCCCCGAGCCCGACGAGCAGACGCCGGAGGTCGTCGAGGCCACCGGCACCACCGAGGCCGCGCCCACCCGTCGCGGCGGGCGCAACAACCGGCCCGTCGTCCCGTCCTGGGAGGACGTCCTGCTCGGGGTGCGCTCCAACCCCAACCGGGGCTGACCGCCGGGTCTCAGGCCGCGACGGTCCGGCGCGCCACCTGGCCGGACACGGCGTTCGTCAGGAACACCGCGATGCCCAGCAGCAGGCCGATACCCACGTCGGCCTGCTTGTCCGGGTTGAGGACGAGGACCAGGGCCAGGCACCCGACGGCGCCGTTGATCACGGACAGCACCAGCGCCAGCGTCCACCGCGCCGCGCTCGGCATCGGCGGGGCCACGCCCACCAGCACCCCGCCGAGCACGACCGCGACCAGCCCGGCCACGACCAGGCCGACGGACCAGCCGGACCCGAACGGCGCGCGGGCCGCCGCCGCGTCGTTGCCGAGCCAGATCGCCAGCACGCCGGCCAGCAGAATCGTGGCGGCCAAGGCGGCCAGCAGCGCGGCGGAGCGGCGGCGGGCTGGGGTGGGACGGCGGGCCATGGCGCCCGACCGTAGCGGGCCGCGACCGTACGGCCGCATCCGCACCCGGACGGGTGGCCTACGGGATGAGGCCGTTCGTTGGCGAATTTACGATTGTGACACCACCGGATGTGAGCGCTGTGCGATGATCTGGTGGCTGAATGGTGGCAAGGAGGGGCCCTGTGACAGGCATCATCCACAGCGTCGAAGGCGTGTGGGACGCCGCTCTCTCCGGCGTCAGGCAAGCGGTCGAGCGGGTCGTCGCCGGTGTGCGACACCGCCACGACCAGGAAGAACAGGTCGTCCGGTACACCCAGGCCTCCGGTGAGCGGTTCCGCATCGAGCCGGCCGAGGTGCCCCAGGTGCTCGCGGACCTCAGGACCGCCCTCGACCGGGTGCGAAGGATCCGCAGCGAGGCCCAGGCGATCGCCTACACGCCGGCGCCGGGCAGCGACGAGGTCAGCCGGAACGCGGTCCGCCAGATAGGTGAGATGGCGATGGGCTCCGGCGGCTCGTTGAAGGCCGCCCTGGACGCCTACGAGCTGGAGATCACCAAGACGATCGCCAAGCTGGAGCGCGATCTGCAGACCTACCTCGGCACCGAGGAGCTCAACGTTCCCCCAGCATCGGCGTGGCCCTGAGAGTGAGCTCGGGCAGGGCTGTCGGCGTGCGGGGCCGGATCGTCGTGGCGGTGGGAGTGGTGGTGCTGGCACTCGCGAGCGCGTGCGCCCAGACCGAGACGGGACAGCCGTCAGCCGGTCCGTCCGCCGACGCCACCACGTCCTCCGCCGCGGAGACGACGGAGACGACGGAGACCCGGCCGCTCGCGCCACCGGTCGACGACCAGCGGGACGCCAGGAACGCCGCCGCGTGTGACCTGCTGCCGCCCGCCCAGGTGCAACAGCTCGGCCTGAACCCCGCCTCGCGCGCCGAGCAGTCGCTGCCGAAGCCGTTCACCGCCGGGTGCTTCTGGAGCAGCACCGACTCGGCGTGGAGCGTCGGGTTCGGCTTCGACACCGCCACCAAGGGGTTGAGCACGCTCTACGAGGCCAGGGCGAACTACGGGTACTTCGAGCCGCGGACGATCGACGGCCGCCCCGCGGTCGACGCCCAGACCGTGGTCGACACCGACGACTGCTACACCTACGTCGGCGTGGCCGACACCCAGACGCTGTACATCAACGTCGACAACAGCCCGCTGCTGGCGAAGGACCCGCTGACGCCGGCGTGCGAGCGTGTCGACGAGATCGTGAAAATGATCATCGGCAACCTGCCGCCGTTGAAGTGAGGACACGACCATGGGCCGCTACCAGGGCACTGGCACGAACTACGGGGGACGCGAGCTCGACGAGCTGCGCGAGCCGGTCGTCTACGGGCAGGGGCCGTCCGGGCTGTCCGAGTCCCAGGCGGCGTGGCAGAAGGTGTCGTCGGACCTGAAGCAGGTCGGCATGTACGTCGAGACGTCGATGAACCGCAACGCGGCCGCCCGTCAGGGTGCCGCCGCGGACGCGGCGAACACCCAGGGGCTCTCGCCGCTGGCCAGCTACGCGCAGGCCGCGCAGATCCAGGCGGACTTCGCCGCCGACGCCACCGGCAACCAGGCCGAGTACTACACGTCGGCGCGCAACGGCATGCCGAACCACATGGACCGGCCCAGCTTCTGGTCGGACGCACTCACCCCGTGGGAGTACTTCCGCAAGAAGCGCGAGTACGACCGCAGGGTGGATCGCGCCACCGACCTGATGAACGGCTACCAGACGAACTCGAACTCCAACATCAGCGGGATGCCCGAGTTCGCCCAGCCGCAGACCACCGACATCGGCATGTCGATGCCGACCGGCTCGCAGGTCAACCCCGGCGGACCCAGCACCACGGTGCCGAGCCAGACCGGCGGCCCCGGCTCGACACCCCCGGCGAGCACCGTCCCGGCCGGCACCGGCCCTAGCACGGGCACCCTCATCCCGGGCACCGGCCCCGGCGGCGGCCTTCCCGGCGGCGGCACGCCCGGCCCCGGCGGCACCCCCGGTCCCACGCCCGGCATCCCCGGCGTGCCCGGCGGCCCCGGCATCCCGCCCGGCGGCACGCGTCCCGGCGGTCCCGGTGGCGTGCGTCCCGGCATTCCCGGCATCCCACCGGGTGGCGGCACTTCGCCCGGTGGCACCCGGCCCGGCGGCCCCGGCGTGCGGCCCGGCATCCCCGGCGGCCTCCCCGGCGGCGGCGCACGGCCCGGAACCCCTGGCGGTACTCCGCCCGGCGGCGGCGTGCGGCTCGGTGTCCCCGGCGGTGGGACGCCCGGCGGCGGCACGCCCGGTACCGGCCGCCCTGGCACCGGCGGCACCCCCGGTGGCCGTCCCGGCGCGGGCATCCCCGGCAGCGGCGTCCCCGGTGGCACCGGTGGGGTCGGCGGCCGTCCCGGCGCGGGTGGCGGCGGTGGCACGAGCCGGCTGATGCCCGGCAACCTGGGCGCCGGCATGGGCCTCGGTGACCACGGCGCGAGCCGCACCGCGGGCCGCGGGCCCGGCGGGTTCGGCGGCGGCGCCGGTGAGCACGGCCCGACCGGCCGCGGAGCCGGCGGGGTCGGCGGCGAGCACGGCGCGACCGGCCGCGGCGGCGCGGCGGGCGCTGGGCTGCGCGGCGGCGTCGGAGCCGGCGGCAGCGCCTTCGGCCCGATGGGTGGCAACGCCCGCGACGAGGACGACATGGTGCACAAGACCCCGGACTACCTCGTCGAGACCGAGGACATCTTCCGCAGCGGCGAGATGGTGGCCCCGCCGGTGATCGGCGAGGCGTTGCCCGACTACTACCACCGTTGAGCATGACGGCGGCCCTGCTGCCTCCGCTCGTCGCGGACGCGGTGCGCGAGACCATGGGCGTGACGCTGCCGTCGGCGCTGCGCGTGCCGTGGCACGGCGCGACGTACGAGGAACGCGCGGTCCTGCTGGAGCGCGCCTGGGAGGACGAGTCGGGGTTCGACGTCGGCACCCCCGACCACATCGACCCGTTCGTCCACGACGCGTTCCAGCTGCTCGCGCACCCCGAGGTCAGCGTCGAGCTGGTCGTCGGCAACCCGAAGGCGAAGCGGGACGAGACCGCGATCGCGGTCACCGACGGCGGCTTCGCCCTGGTGGCCCGCTTCGACGAGCGCGGCCTGATGCTGGAGGCGGCCAGACCGACCGGCCTCGCGCCCGCGCTGGTGGGGCTGCTCCCCCCGCACCCGCCCGGCCGCGGTCACTCCGCGTCGGTGCTCACCGCGGTGCTGCAGGAGGTGACCGACCGCGTCGGCGGGCACCCCGCCGCGCTGGAGCGGGAGCTGGCTGCCGCCGGCGTGCGCCGCGCGGACGCCGAGGTGCTCGCCGGGGTGCTCACCGCGCCCCGGCTGCTCGGCGGCCAGCTGTGCGCCATCGGGTACGAGCAGCACGGCGGCAAGGGGCACGTCGTCGGCCTGCAGATGGGGTTCATCGACACCGAGCACGGCCGCTACCTGACGCAGGACCGCCCCGACGAGCTCGGCAACCATCTGACGATCGCACCGGCCGACAACGCGAAGCTCGTCGAGCGGATCTCGGAGATGATCAGACAGGCCTACGAGCTGCGCTGATCCGTCGGGCTTGACCTCAACCGCGGTTGAGGTCGCACCATCGGGACATGATCGCCGTGCCCGAAACTGGGGTGACCTTGTCAGCCCTTGTCCGTACCGTCGGTTGAGCCATGAGCGACGACCAAACCCCCGATCAGCGCGCCCCCAAGCTGGGCGCGCTTCGTGTGCTGATCCCTTATGCCCGCCCAGTGCGCTGGGCCCTCTTCGGCTCGGCCGCGTTCGCCCTCGCCGCGACGCTGGCCGGCATGTCCATCCCGCTGGTCACCCAGCGGCTCGTCGACGGACCGCTCGCCACCGGCGACCTCGACGGGCTCGCCGGACCCATCGGCCTGGTGCTGCTGCTCGGAGTCTGCGAGGCGGTGTGCATCCTCGTCCGCCGGATGATGGTGGCCGGGCCGGTCACCGGGCTCGAACGCCGGATGCGGGCCGACCTCTACCAGCACCTGCAGCGGCTGCCCGTCGCGTTCCACGACCGGTGGCAGTCCGGGCAGCTGCTGTCCAGGGCGATCTCCGACCTCACCACGATCCGCCGCTTCCTGGCGTTCAGCGGCATCTTCCTCGTGGTCAACGGCATCACCATGGTGGTGGCCGTCGTCGTCCTGTTCTGGCTGGCGCCCGCGTTCGGCATCGTCGTGCTGGCCGTCGCCGTCCCGACGATCGCCGTCTCGTACTACTACGAGGCGAAGTACAAGGTGGTCGCGCGGCTCGCCCAGGACCGCACCGGCGACCTCGCGACCATCGTCGAGGAGTCCGTGCTCGGCATCCGGGTGCTCAAGGCCTTCGGCCGCGGACCGCACCTGACCCGGATCTTCGTCGCCGACGCCAAGAAGCTCCGCGGCACGGAGCTGGAGAAGATCCGCATCATCGCGATGCTGTGGGGTGCGCTGATCGGGCTGCCCGAGCTGGCGGTGGGCGCCACCCTGGCGGTCGGCGCGTACGCCGTCGCCGGCGGCTCGATGACCCTCGGCACGCTGGTGGCCGGCGTCGTCACCATGGCGTACCTGCAGTGGCCCATCAACTCGATCGGCTGGCTCCTCGCCGAGGCCGGCAACGCGGCGTCGGCCAGCCAGCGCTTCAGCGAGATCTTCGCGTGGCAGCACGAGGAGCCCGACAGCGTGGTGCGCGAGGCGGAGCACCCCAGGCCGCCGGCCACCCCGGTCCGAGGGCACCTGCGGCTGCGCGACGTGCGGTTCGCCTACCCCGGTTCGGACGTCGAGATCCTGCGCGGGGTGGACCTCGACATCCGGCCGGGCGAGACGGTGGCGCTGGTCGGCCTCACCGGCTGCGGCAAGACCACCCTGACGGCGCTCGTGCCGAGGCTGTACGACGTCACCGGCGGGTCGATCACCCTCGACGGGGTGGACATCCGCGAGCTGGCGGTGGCGCAGCTGCGCACCGCGGTGGCGACGGCGTTCGAGGACCCCGTGCTGTTCTCCGCGAGCGTGCGCGAGAACGTCGCGCTCGGGACGCCCGACGCCACCGACGCCGACGTGGCAGAGGCGCTGCGGGTGGCGCACGCCGACACGTTCGTCGACGCCCTGCCGTGGGGTGTCGCCACCCGGATCGGCGAGCAGGGACTGTCGCTGTCCGGCGGCCAGCGGCAGCGGCTCGCGCTGGCCCGCGCGGTCATCGGCCGGCCGACGGTCCTGGTGCTGGACGACCCGCTGTCCGCGCTGGACGTGCACACCGAGGCCGAGGTGGAACGCGCCCTGCGGCGGGTGCTGCGGGACGTGACCTCGCTGGTGGTCGCGCACCGGCCGTCGACGGTGCAGCTCGCCGACCGGGTCGCCCTGCTGGCGGACGGCCGGATCGCGGCCGTCGGCACGCACTCGCAGCTGCTGGCCGAGGACGAGCGGTATCGGGCGGTGCTGTCGAGCATGGAATCCGGCCCGGCATCGGACCCGGACGACGACCGGGCATCGGACGACATGTCGGGTCTGGCAACGGAGAGGGAGGAGGTGGCAGCGCTGTGACGACCGTCATCGACGACCGCGAGGGCCGCGAGGAGAAGCTCGACGTTCCCGCGGAGCACGAGATGTGGCGCGGCGTCGCCGCCGAGGACGTCGAGGAGCTCGACGAGATCACCGGCATCAAGCTGGCCGAGCGGTCCCGGCGGCTGCTCGGCTCGCTGCTGCGCCCGCACCTTCGGCCGGCGTCGCTCGCCCTGGTCATCGTGCTCGTGGAGAACCTCATCAGCCTCTCCGGGCCGTTGCTCATCGCCGGCGCCATCGACATCGGGGTCCCGGCCGCCATCGACGGCCGGTCCACGCCGCTGTCCCTGTTCGTCATCGGCTACGCCCTCAGCGGGCTGCTGACGGCCGTCCTGCGCGCCGCGTTCCTGCGGGTGTCCGGGCGGATCGGCCAGGACGTGCTGCTGGACCTGCGCGAGCGGGTGTTCGCCAAGTCGCAGCGGCTGTCCGTCGGGTTCCACGAGTCCTACACGTCAGGGCGGATGATCTCGCGGCTGACCAGCGACCTCGACTCCCTCAACGACCTGCTGAACATGGGGTTGGACGGGCTGTTCGTGTCGCTGCTGTCCGCGGTGACGATCATCGGCGTGCTGCTGTGGCTCGACATCCCGCTGGCCCTCGTGGTGCTCGCCGGTTTCCTGCCGCTGCTGGTGCTCACCAACTGGTTCCGCCACCGGTCGCAGACCACGTACCGCACGACCCGCAGCACCGTCACCAAGGTGATCGTGCAGTTCGTCGAGACGATGAACGGCATGCGGGCCGTCCAGGCGTTCCGCCGCGAGTCCCGCAACGACGCGATCATGGACGGCTTCAACGCCGAGTACGCCGCGGCCAACCGGACCGCGCTGCACCTGGTGGCAAAGTACATGGGCGTGCTGCGGCTCGTCGGCAACCTGACCCTGGCGGTCGTGCTGGCCTACGGCGCGGTGCGGATCGCCAACGGGGAGATGGAGCTGGGCGTGCTGGCCGCGTTCACCCTGTACCTGCGGCAGTTCTACGACCCACTGGACGATCTGGCGATGTTCTTCAACTCCTACCAGTCGGCCGCGGCCGCGCTGGAGAAGATCTCCGGCGTCCTGGAGGAGCCGGCGTCGGTGCCCGAGCCGGTGGCGCCCGTCGCGCTGCCGAACCCCGGCCCCGGCGCGGTGCGGTTCGACGGCGTCACCTTCGCCTACGAGTCCGCGCCGGACCGGGTGGTGCTGCCACAGTTCTCGCTCGACGTCCCCGCCGGGCAGACGGTGGCGCTGGTCGGCGCCACCGGGGCGGGCAAGTCCACCCTGGCCAAGCTGGTCGCGCGGTTCTACGACCCCAGCGAGGGGTCGGTGACCCTGGACGGCGTCGACCTGCGGGACGTGGCCGACGACGACCTGCGGCGCGCGGTGGCGATGGTCACCCAGGAGTCGTTCCTGTTCTCCGGCTCGGTGGCCGACAACATCGTGCTGGGGCGCCCGACCGCGACCCGCGCCGAGATCGAGGAAGCCGCCGTGGCGGTGGGCGCCGACACGTTCATCCGCGCGCTGCCGGACGGGTACGACACCGACGTGCGCAAGCGCGGTGGGCGTCTGTCCGCCGGGCAGCGGCAGCTGGTGGCGTTCGCCAGGGCGTTCCTGGCCAACCCGTCGGTGCTGGTGCTCGACGAGGCGACCTCGTCGATGGACATCCCGTCGGAGCGGGCGGTGCAGGCCGCCGTGGAGAAGGTGCTCGCGGACCGCACCGCGTTCATCATCGCCCACCGGCTGTCCACCGTCCTGGTGGCGGACCGGGTGCTCGTGGTGGACGACGGCCGCATCGTCGAGGACGGCTCCCCCGCCGACCTCGTCGGCGACGACGGCGCGTTCGCCGACCTCCACCGCGCCTGGCGCGACTCCCTCGTCTGA
>Ga0190272_10000250_pt1 | contig 32343 bp, 27 predicted proteins | sample Popmic504T_FD_133746 | JGI IMG/M metagenome (GOLD analysis project Ga0190272, IMG submission 133746) | Populus adjacent soil microbial communities from riparian zone of Shoshone River, Wyoming, USA - 504 T | ecosystem: Environmental > Terrestrial > Soil > Riparian zone | place: USA: Wyoming...
CCTTCCGGGACAGGCATCGATCCCTTCCGGGACAGGCATCGATCCCTTCCGGGACAGGCATCGATCCCTTCCGGGACAGGCATCGATCCCTTCCGGGACAGGCGTCGATCCCTTCCGGGACAGGCGTCGATCCCTTCCGGGACAGGCGTCGATGCCTTCCGGGACAGGCGTCGATGCCTTGCGGGACAGGCATCGATGCCTTTCGGACAGGGATCGATGCCTTTCGGACAGGGATCGATGCCTTTCGGACAGGGATCGATGCCTCTCGGACAGGGATCGATGCCTCTCGGACAGGGATCGATGCCTCTCGGACAGGGATCGATGCCTCTCGGACAGGCATCGATCCCTGCCCTGACCGCGACGTTGGCGGCTGGAAGCGGGCGCTCCGAGGGCGACGCGCCGGTTTCCTCCCGAGGGATACCGTCGTCTAACCGGGCATGTGGTCATACGCACGCTCGCTCACGCTCACCGCCGCCATCGTCGTTGCCTCGGTGCTCGCGCTGCTGATCGCAGCGGCGCCGCAGCAGGAGAGAGTGCGGCCGCCGTTGCCGCCGAAGCCGATGCCGCTGCTGGTCGATCGGGTCGTTCCCGATCGCGAGGGGCCGCCGTCGCCGCCGATCACGTTCGCCGATCCCGACGGGCAGGAGCTGATCCTCGAGGAGCTCTCCATCCGCACCGCCATTCACGGGATGCTGTCGCTGACGGAGCTGGAGCTGCGGTTCCGCAACCCGCAGGAGCGGCGCATCGAGGGGCGGTTCACGGCCACGCTGCCGTCCAACGCGGCCATCAGCCGCTTCGCCAAGGACGTGAACGGGCATCTGATGGAGGGGGAGGTCATCGAGCGCCTCCGCGCCAACCAGGTGTACGAGCAGTACCTCCACCAGATGCGCGATCCGGCGCTGCTGGAGCAGGATCAGGGCAATCGCTTCTCGGCGCGCATTTTCCCGATCGAGGGCAAGGCGCCGGTGCACCTGGTGCTGTCGTACACGCAGCTCCTGCCGCTGCAGAACGGCGTGCGCACGTACGCGTTTCCGCTGCGCGGGATGTCGAACGTCAACAAGTTGACGTTCCGGGCGTACGTGACGCCGGTCCCGGGCGAAGGGTCGCAGGGGAAGCTGACGACGAGCAGCGCCGAGGTGACGAGCTTCGACGAGACGGACTGGACCCCGGATCGCGACATCGTCCTGAACTGGCGCGGGCAGGAGGGCGGGGCCCGCATTCTGCGTGCGGGTGATTTCTATCTGGCAGCCATCCGTCCGAACCTGGCGGCCACGGGGCGAACGGCGCGGCCGGACCGGTGGACGTTCTACGTCGACACGTCGGCGTCGTCGGCCGAGGGGGCGCCGCATCGCATCCGCGCGCTGGAGGCATTGCTGCGCGCACTGCCGGCCGGCGACCGCGTGCAGCTGGTGGCATTCGACCAGGACGTCGTGCCGCTGATGAACGGCACCGCGTCCGAGGCGGCGCAGCGCGTGGGGTCGCTCCTGAGCGAGCGTCTCTTCCTCGGCGGGACGGACATCGGGGCGCTGCTGAAGGACGTGACGCGCAATCTGCGCGACGAGCCATCGCGGGCGATCGTCCTGGCCAGCGATCTCGTGCCGACGGTGGGCACGATCGCGCCGCATGAGCTGAAGTCGGCCATCGACGCGCTTCCGCGCGCCACCATCCATGCGCTGATCCTCGGCAGCCGCGAGGACGCGCCGACGGCGAAGGCGATCACGGCCGGACGCGGCCGCGTGATCCGCGTGCCGTTCACGGATACGCTGGCCGCCCGCGCCCGCGAGGCGGCGGACGATCTCCGCCGTCCCCTGGGTTCGTCGATCGACGTGGCCGACGCCGGCGCGGAGTGGCTCTACCCCTCGCACTTTGACGACGTGCAGCCGGGCGACGAGCTGATCGCCCTCGGCAAGCTGAAGGCGGGCCGGGAGCCGGAGCTCGGCGGGACGCGGACGGTGCTGGACGCATCGACATTCGCCCCGCTGCTCGAGCGCGAGGCGTATCGCGCGTACCTCGAGTTTCTCGCGCAGCGTGAGGCGGGGGAGTCGTCCGAGGCCATCCGCCGGGCGCTGGCGACGGAGCAGGTGCGCATCAGCGTGGAGCAGCGGGTGGTCATTCCGCGGACGACGATGCTGGTGCTGGAAAACGAGTTCGAGTATCAACGCTTCGGCCTGGACCGCCGGGCGCTGGCTGCGATCCTGACGATCGACGCGGGCGGCATCGGACGCATCGACCGCCGCCGCGGCGACTTTGTACCGCCGCCGATGATCGCGCGGCCGGAGCCGGTGCCGATGCCGCGGGACCAGCGGCGCGAGGCTGCAAAGTCGGCGGCGCCTCCGCCGGCCATGGCGCCGGCGCCCACATCGGTGTCGCAGGCCATTACCGTCACGGCCGCGGCGCCGGTGATCGAGACGCAGGCGGCGCAGGCCGGCTTCATCGACGAAGCCATGACCGAGACCGTCGAGGGAGGCGTGCTCGGGGGCGTCGAGGGCGGCGTCGAGGGCGGCGTGGTTGGTGGAGTGGTGGGTGGTGTCGTGGGCGGAGTGCCGGGCGGCGTGGTGAGTGGCGCCCCGAACGAAGCACCGGCGCGCGTGACGTCGGGCGACAATGTCGCGGAGACGATCACCGTCGCGCCGGAGCAGCAGCAGCAGCGCCGGCGCTCCCCGTCACGGCATATGGATCCGCCGCCACCACCGCCTCCGCCGATGCCGCGGCGGGAGAAGACGCCGTGGATCGAGCTGCACAAGCCGACCCGCGAGCGCGTCGCGGCGCTGGAGAAGAAGCTGCGCGACGATCCGCGCGACCGGGAGGCGTACAACCAGCTCTCCGAGGCGCTGGCGGCGCGCAACGCGTGGGACGACCTGCGCGGCGTGGCGCTGCGCTGGCAGCCGTACGATCCGGAGAACCCGCAGGTCTATGAAGTTCTGGGCATGGCCGCGGCGGAGTTGGGACGCGAGACGGAGGCGGCGCGGGCGTTCGCGTCGCTGATCGAGATCGCGCCGGCGAAACCGGAGCTGCTGCAGCGCGCGGGCCTGCTGCTGCTGCGCACGCGCCGGGCGAACCTGGCCGAGGCGCCGCTGCGCCGGGCGCTGGAGCTGCGTCCCGATCGCGCGAACGCGTACCGCCACCTGGCGCTGCTGCTGTGGCGCGACGGGCGGGTGGAGGAGGCGGCGCGGGTGCTGGAGTCGGCGACGCGCCAGAACTTCCCGAACTGGTACGGCGACGTGCAGCGCGTGATCCGCGAGGAGCTGGGCTACGTCTATCGGGCGTGGGAGCGGAAGGACGGGTCACGTCGCAGCGAGATCGCGCAGCGGGCGCGGGAACACAACGTGGACCTGAATCGCAACGACGCGCTGCGCATCACGCTGGCGTGGGAGACGGACGCAAACGACGTCGACCTGCACGTGGTCGATCCGGACGGGAAAGAGGTCTACTACGGCGAGCCCTCCAGCCGGTCGGGACTGGAGCTGTACGAGGACATCGTCGAGGGATTGGGGCCGGAGGTGATCCGCACGAAGCGCGCGGAGCACGGGCTGTATCACGTCGGCGTCCGCTACTTCGCGGCAGGCCCGATGGGGATCAGCCGCGGCGTGGTGATCGTGATGCGCGACGACGCGGTGGAGATCCACCCGTTCCGGCTGGCCAAGGGCGGGGAGGACATCCGCTATGTCACGGCGGTGAAGTTCTAGGCGTTGCGGTGAGGATGCATTAAACGCTTGTCATCCCGAGCGTGAGTCGAGGGACCTGGGTGGGGGGGCTCAAGGCTTGTGGCTCGTGCAGCGCGCCACCCGCCCACCCGGGTCCCTCGACTCACGCTCGGGATGAACAGTTAATACATCAGTCGCGCAGGCTCTTGATCATTTTGGCGTCGATGCCGTGGATGCGCATGGAGACGAGTTTGTCGACCGGGACCTTCACGTAGCCGGCGGCTTCGAGCTCGCGGATGAACTCCGGGGTGACGCGGTGGATGCGCATGGAGACGAGCTGGTTGGCGGTGAGGTTGTCGTAGCCGAGCTTGCGCATTTCTTCGATGAACTCGGCCGTCACGCGGTGGATGCGGAACGAGACCAGGCTGTCGTGCGAGAGGTTGCCGTAGCCGAGCTTCCGCATCTCCTCGGCGAACTGGGGGGTCGCGCCGTGGATGGCGCTGGACTGGAGCTCGTCGAGCGACAGGTCCCAGCCGGCGGCGCGCATGTCGCGGATGAATTTCGGCGTGACGCGGTGGATCTTGGAGGCCACCAGCTCGTCCTTCGAGATGTCCTTGAAGCCGAGGGAGCGCATCTCGCGGATGTACTCGGGGGTGACGTCGAAGATGCGCATCTCCAGGTATTCATGCAGGCTGACGCGATACCCCTCGGCGATCAGGCTCCGGATGTACGCGGTCGAGACGTCGTGGACAGCCAGTGAGAAGAGCTGCTCGTCCTGGTCCCAGTTGTTCCCGCCGAGGTGCTTGGCGCGGCGCTTGTCGACGTCGACGCCCATGTTGCGCACCGTCTCGATGAAGGCGGGGTTCGGCGTGAAGGTGAACTGGCCCGCGCCCTTGCCGTTGCGGAACGTGCCCTCGAAGGCGAGCTTGCCCGCTTCGGCGCGGCGCTCGAACTGCACGGGGGTCGTCGACGCGGCGCTGATCTGGGCGCTGGTGAGGCCGACGAACGTGGTCAGCGGCAGGGTGGTGCCCATCTGGTGCGTCGGCTTGCGGCTGACGCTGAAGTAGATGCGGTCGGGGCGTTTCGAGTCGAGCTGCGCGGTCCAGGTGCCCTCGTTGTCGGCGGCGAATGCTGCGACGGCGGCGAAGAGAGACACGACGAGCGTAAGCGTGGCGATTCGCTTCATGATTCGATCTCCTGATGTTGGATGGACAGCAGAGGGGGTGAAAGGGCGGGCCGAAGCCCGCCCTGCAAGGTCAGTTCTTCTTGCGGTACTGCTCCATCTCCTGGATGAAGTCGTCGTCGACGCCGGAGGCGGCCAGGCGCGACAGCTCCTTGACGCTGAGGTTCGTGTAGCCCGCGTTGGCGAGCTTCTTCACGAACTCGGGGGTGACGCCGAGGGCGCGCAGGCCGGAGGCCTCGCTGGCGGTGCGGATGTTCACGCCGGCGGCCTTCATGGAGCTGAGCCATTCCGGCGTGACGCCGACGGCGCGGAGACCGGTGGCGTCGCTGGCGCTGGCGACCGTGAAGCCGGCGTCGCGCATCTGGCGGACGTATTCGGGGGTCACGCCGACGGCGCGCATGCCGGTGGCGTCGCTGGCGCTGGCGATCTTGAAGCCGGCGTCGCGCATCTGGCGGACGTACTCGGGCGTGACGCCGACGGCGCGGAGGCCGGTGGCGTCGCTGGCGCTGGCGACCGTGAAGCCGGCGTCGCGCATCTGGCGGATGTACTCGGAGGTGACGCCGACGGCGCGGAGGCTCGTGGCTTCGTTGGCCGACTTGACGGTGAAGCCGGCGTCGCGCATCTCACGGATGTACTCGGGGGAGACGCCGACCGCGCGCAGGCCGGTGGCCTGGTTGACGGTGAGGGTCGGGAAGATGGCGCGCATGGCGTCGAGGTACGCGGTGGTGACGCCGACGGCGCGCAGCGAGATCAGCTCGTCGACGGTGAGCTTGCCGGCGCTGCCGATCGGACGGCTGTCGTCATCATCATCATCGTCGTCGCGGTGACGGGCACGGTCCATGGCGGCGATACGGGCCATGGGCGCATGCAGCGCACGGGCGGCGGCGATGATGGCGAACGGCGGCTCGGGGGCGAGCGGCGCGAGCGGCGCTTCGGGCATCGGCTCGACGGCGGGCATCGGCGGCATCGGCGGGATGGGGGCCAGCGGCACCATGGCGTCGAAGTCGTGGTCGAAGTCCATCTCCGGCGCCTCGGGGGCCTCGGGTGCCTCAGGCGGTTCCGGCGGCTCGGGCACGTCGAGCTCGTAGTCCGCGTCGACGTCGAGATCGCGCTCGTCGTCGACCGCGTACTCGTCGTCCGATTCCTCGATCACTTCGACGTTCGCGACCGACGGCTCGGCAGCGGCGGCGGCCTTTTTCTCCTCACGCTGCGCGAGCGCGGGTAGGGTGGGGACGGCGATGGCGATGATGAGGATGGAGAGCATGGCCACGGCCGCGGCCCAGCGCGACGTGGAGGAGGTGCTCTCGGCGCGGCCGGCGGCGATGCGGCGGATGCGGTCCAGCAGCGAGCCGCCGTTGGCCGCGACGAGCACCGGCAGGGCGTTGGCGCGCAACTCTTCGAGGCGGGTCAGGGCGCGGGCGTACTGCAGCGGGTTGCCGCACACGCTCACGGCCAGGTCGTCGCAGCAGTTCTCGCGCTCGATGCGCACGCGGCGCGACATCCACCAGACGGCCGGGTGGAAGAACATGAGCGTCTCGACGACGGCCTGCAGAAGGTTGACGAGGAAGTCGTGGCGGCGGATGTGGGCCAGCTCGTGGGCCAGCACCATCTCGATCTGCTCCGGCGTGAGGCCGGTCAGGGCGCTCGCGGGGAGAAGGATGATCGGGCGTAGCGAGCCGATGACGGACGGCACTTCGACGGCCGCGGACTCGAGCAGCGTTACGGCGCGGCGCAGTCCGAGGGCGTCGGAGAGACTCGAGGCGAGGCGCTGCCATTCCGGCGTCGCCGGCTGTGAGCCGTGGCGCACGAGATTGCGGGCGCGGACCCAGCTCACGAGCAGACGCGAGGAGAGCAGGATGACGCCGGCCAGCCAGATGCCGACGATGGTCGGCAGCGAGGTGCGGGCCGAGGAGAGCGCGGCGATGGCGCGCTCGCGGACGCTGACGGCCGCGGTCTCGGCGAGGAGGGCCGGGAGTTGTCTGAGGGAGACGTTGATCGTTTCGGGCGCGTTGGCGGCGGCGGGGACGATCGGGGCGGCGGCGGGGTCGTAGGCGCGGACGGCGGTGGCGACGAACATCGCGAAGACGACGGCCAGCGCGCCGCAGGAGACGACGTAGCGCGCGCTCGCGGTCTGCCGCGACATCAGCGCCAGCACGGCCGCCATGATGCCGGCCACGATGGTGGCCTGCCACAGCAGGTGCAGCAGGGCCCAGCCGATGGCCTGGGCGACGGGTCCGGTGAGCAACTCCAGGGCGTTCATGCCTTCTCCTCTTCCATCTGGTCCAGCAGTTGGCGGATCGCGCTGAGCTCCGCGGCCGAGGCCTTCGAGGCCGACAGGGCCTGCATCACCAGCTTGGCCGGCGAGCCGCCGAAGGCGCGGTCGATCAGGTCACCGAGCAGTTGGCGCTGCGTTTTCTGCTCGCCGAGGAGAGAAGAGTACACGTGCGCGCGCTGGGACTCGTCGCGGACGACCAGGCCCTTGTCGGTCATGATCTGCATCAGCTTGAGGATGGTGGTGTAGCCGCTGTCGTGGGTCAGGCTGATGGCGTCGTGGACTTCGCGGACCGTGCTGGGGCCGCGCTCCCAGATCACGTTCAGGATCGCGAGCTCGGCGTCGGTGGGTCTCGGTGTACTCGGTTTAGCGCCCATTCCGTTGTGCCTCCGTTTGACTTTACGGGAGGCTATACGAAAGGTTTCGTATGGTCAACGAAAACTTTCGTAGGACGCGACATTCGGGAGGACAAACGTGCGCCGGGCGACGTCCGAGGCCAGCACGTCTTTCGTGTAGTAGCGCTCGAGGATGGGGCCGAAGAGGTCCGCGTTCTTTTCGGCGAATTCGTCGAAGGTCGCGGCCTCGGTGTGCTGCATGCGCTCGTGGATGAGGAAGAGGAAGGCCCAGGTGATGGTCTCGTGGTACTTGGCGCTGGCGCCGAGGCTGCCGGCGTAGCGCCTGATGCCTTCGCTGTAGCGGGTCAGGGTCTCCAGAAGCGGCGCTTCGCGCAGGTAGAGCCAGGCCAGGCGGACGTGTCCGCGATGGGGGAACTCGGACGGCGGCAGGGTGCAGTCCTCGAACGCGGCGACGAACTCACGATCGCGCACGGCTCTTCCTCGCTTCGGTGAGGCGGTGGCTGGCGGTGGCGTCGAGGGTCAGCCCGTAGACCTTCTTCAGTTCGGCGATCTTCTGCAGCGATTCCTTGCCGAACGGTGTCTTGTTGTCGAAGGCGTGCAGGACGATGCCTTCGAGCAGGTCGCCCAGCGACATGTCGTGATACTCGGCCAGCCCTTTCAGGACCTTGACCAGGCGCTTCTCCATGCGCACGCCGGTCTGGATGCGCTCGACGGTGATGGTGTCCATGGGTAGGATGGTACGTTGGTACCGTGGTAGGAGTCAAATTCGGGCGCGGCGTTGGAGCCACGAAAGGGAGACGACGAGAGGCCTCCGGCGGGCCGGTCGCACCGGCCCGCCGGAGGCCCCCGGTCGTCTTTCTTTGCGTGGGTCCAGCGCTCAGAGGCTGGCGATCAGGTCGTCCTGGACGCCGGAGGTGCGCAGGAGTTGCTCGGCGGCGGTGCGGTGCTCGCCGAGGGAGCGGAGGAAGGGGGTGGGGTCGGGGAGGTCGAGCGCTTCGAGCGTCTGGCCGAAGGACTCCAGGGTGCTGAGCTGCGCGTGGATGGCGTAGGCGAGGGCACCGTCGCGGAGGAGCCAGTGCTGGGCGGTGCGGAGGATCTGGGGGTCGTCGCCGGCGCGGAGGAGCGTGGCCAGCTCGCGGCCGTGGGGGCCGGAGAGGGAGTAAAGCATCAGGAGATTGAGGTGCGGCGCGCGCCAGTCGGAGGCTTGCGTGCCGAGGGCGTCGTGGCAGTCGTCCCCGACCTGGAGGAGGCGGCCGAGAGGGACGGCCAGTTGCGTCAGTGCGGCCGCTTGCGCCGGGGTGGCACCGGCGGCCAGCGCGCCGAGCTCCAGCGCGGTGGCGACGAGGGGCGGCGTCTTGTGGTCGACGACGTTCCAGAAGCTCTCGAAGTCGCCCGTGGCGGTGCTCTCGAGGTCCTGCCCGATGGCGGTCTCGCGGATGCCGCGTCCGACGGCGGCGATGGCATCGAACGGCAGCGCGGCGGCGAGCTCCAGTCCGTGCGCGAGCGCGGCCATCGCCAGTTGCAGGGCGCGGTCGACACCGACGCCGGCGGCGATGGACCGCGGCTCCTCGTCCTGGATGTCGTCGATGATCTTGATGCCTTCGACGATGGCCGCCAGCACGGCGTACGCCGGCTCCGCCGCGCCGGCGTGGCCGTACGCGGCCGCGGCGTCGCGCGCGTAGTCGGTGAAGACGGAGGTCCCGTCGCGCGAGCAGAGCCTGGCGAACAGCGGCTCGTCCGCGACCGGCTCCCGCAGGAACGCGGTCACGACGCGCAGCGCGTCACGATCGGACTGCTCGGCGATGCGCCCAAGCGCTTCGGCCGCGAGCCAGCCGTCGCGCGCGGCTTCAGGCTTTGGCGACACCATCCCACACTGCCCAACCCAGCGACTGCACTTCGGCGGTCCGCAGCACCTGTTCCGCCGCGGCGCGGTTGCGCGAGAACGCGCGCGCCTGCCGCACTGCTTCCGCGAGCGGGGTGTCGCGCACGGCGCGGAACTCTTCGAACGAGAGGAGCTTCGTGGTTTCTGCCATGCCGCAATCTTGAGTTGTGGCGAGCTGAGTAGCAATGCACGAACGAGCGCGAAACCGTGACGAAGCGGACAACGGGGTTTCCGGCGATCCACGAGAAGAGAGACGACGGGAGGCCTCCGGCGGGCCGGTGCGACCGGCGGCGCTGATTGTGCCCATGTCGTCGCGCAAACACGTGTTTCGTAGACAGGCGTGCATCCTGGCTAGGCCAACAAGCGCCGCCGGTCGCACCGGTCCGCCGGAGGCCTATCGTCGTTCTCTTCCCCGTGAGTCCGAAGAAGCCACGCTGCGCACTTCTTCCGCCAGCACGGCCGGGTCGACCGGTTTGGCCAGCCAGCGCTGGAAGCCGCAGGCGAGGGCGCGGTCGCGCTCCGCGTTGCTGGCGTAGGCGGTGAGGGCGATGGCGCGGATGGCGTTCTTCGCATCGCGGATGCGGACCATCATCGCGCAGCCGTCCTCGCCGGGGAGGCCGATGTCGCTGACCAGGACGTCGAAGCGTCCCGCGGTCAGCGCGTCGAACGCTTCTCCCGCGCCGGCCGCCGACGTCACCTCGGCGCCGAAGCGGCGCAGCGCGATCTCCAGCATCTTGCGCGTGGCGGGATCGTCCTCGACCACCAGCAGCGACAGACCGTCGAGCGGCAGCGACTCCGATTCCGCGCGCGAGCTGCGCGTGTCGTCGCGCACGTCGGCGGACATCGGCAGCGTCACCGTGAACTCCGCGCCGTGACCGCGGCCGGCGCTGGCGGCGGTGACCGTGCCGCCATGCAGCTCCACGAGATTGCGGGCAATCGACAGACCGAGGCCGAGGCCGCCGAACTTCCGGCTGGCGCCGCTGTCGCCCTGGCGGAAACGGTCGAAGATCACCGGCAGCAGCTCCGCGTCGATCCCTTCGCCCGTGTCGCGCACGATCACGCGGGCGCTGTCGGCGTCGCGCAGCACCTCTAGCGTCACGCGGCTGTGGCGCGGCGCGAACTTCACCGCGTTCGAGACCAGGTTCCAGAACACCTGCTGCAGACGCTCGCTGTCGCCGAGCAGGCGCACCTCGTCGCGGCGCAGCACGGCGATCTCGATCTCCTTCGCGTCGGCGGCGGGGCGCACCGTGTCGATCGCGGCGTCGACGGCGTCGGCGAGCAGCAGCGGCTCCAGCGTGAGCTGCATCTTCCCGGAGACGATGCGGGAGACGTCGAGCAGGTCGTCGATGAGGTGCGCCTGCGCGCGCGTGGCCTGCACGATGGCGTCGGCCGCGGTGCGCGACAACGTGGCATCGAGCGCGCCGTTCTGGAGCATCGACGCCCAGCCCAGCATGGCCGTCATCGGCGTGCGCAGCTCGTGGGAGAGCATGGCCAGAAAGTCATCCTTCGCGCGGTTGGCCTGCTGCAGCTCGGCCACGAGGGCGGCGCGCTCGCGGTCCGTGCGGCGCTGGTCGGAGACGTCGCGCTGCGTGCCCCACGCGCGCACGACGTGGCCGCGGTCGATGACGGCCACGAGGTTGTTGACGAAGTCCTTCTCGTTGCCGTCGCGGTCGACCTCGCGCGACTCGACGCCGATGAGGCGGTAGCCGCTGGCGATGAACGCGCGCAGGTAGTCGAGGTTGTCGGGATTGTCGCGCACGAGGAGGTCACCGAGACGGGCCCCGACGAGGTCCGCGCTCCTCTCGAAGCCGTACATCTGCGCCATGAGGTCATTGCACTCGGCGAGGTAGCCGTGCTGGTAATAGAGGTCGATCTGCGCGTCGGGGTCGATGTCCGTCGGCACCGGCTGGTCGAGCTCGAAGCGCCAGATGGCCTCGCTGCTGTTCGCGACGAAGGCGCGATAGCGCTCTTCGCTGTCACGCAGGGCGCGCTGGGCCGCGTCTCGCGCGGCCACGTCGCGGGCGATGCAGAAGTGCAGGCCGGGAAGGAAGTTCGAGCGCGAGCGCCACTCGAAGTTGGCGATGCTCCCGTCGACGCGCCGCAGCGGGAACTCCACCGCCATAGCCCCCTCGGACTGCAGCGCCGCGAACGCGGCGATGGCCTCGTCCAGGCGGTCGGGCGGGATGAAGTCGCGGAAGTGGCGCCCCACGAGCTCCGTACGCGGGGCGCCGAGCATCGCGCACATGGCGTCGTTCACGTCGACGTACGTCCCGGCGTCGTCCACGATCATGATTCCGTCGGGAGTGGTCTCGAACAGCGCGCGGTAGCGCGCGTCGAGGGCGCCGGGGTGATGGGTCATGACCGCGATTCTACGAGGATTCTCTCCGTCTCTTCGTCCTTCTCCTGCCAGATTTTCTCTACCCACGCCTTGAACCGCTCCCGCTCCGGCCCGGCCTCGGTGATGGCGGCGCTGACGAGCTCGCGCGGGATGTCGATGCGCCGCGCGTGGACGCGGATCCACTCGACGCGGTTGCAGGCAAAGTCCCAGATCGTCACGTCGCGGTGCGGGTAGACGATGGTGACGTCGAGGACGGCATCGAGCTGCTCGCCGAGGGAAGCCACGACGAAGCCGATGCCGCCGGCGCGGGGGCGGAGGAGATGGCGATACGGCGACTGCTGGTTCTCGTGCTTGTCGCGGGTGAAGCGCGTCCCTTCGACGAAGTTGAGGATGGAGACGGGGAGGTGGCGGTAGCGCTCGCAGGCCTTGCGCGTCGTCTCGAGGTCGCGGCCGCGCTTTTCCGGATGCTGCTTGAGGTACTCCGGCGTGTAGCGTCGCATGAAGGGGAACTCGAGCGCCCAGCCGGCCTGACCGACGATGGGGAACCAGACCAGCGTGTGCTTGAGGAAGAAGCGGACGAACGGCGCCCGTCCCCGGACGGCGCGCAGCACGGCGAAGATGTCGACCCAGGAGATGTGGTTGCTGATGATGAGGTAGTGGGCGTCGCGGCGGAGGTTGTCGAAGCCCTCGATGCGCCACTCGGTGGAGAGGAGCGCGTCGAACATCGCGTCGTTGCACTGCACCCACCGCTCGCCCAGCCAGGCCAGCCCGAGGATGACCTTCCGCCGGGCCCGGCCGAAGGTCACCAGCTTGACCAGTCCGCCGAGGAACACCAGCGTGCCCCAGAGGAGGAGGTTGAGGGGGAGGAGGATGGCGAGGGTGAGGGCGCGCGGCACGGCGGGGAGTTTAAGAGCGAATTGAGAATGGAGAATTGAGAATTGAGAACGAAAGGCTGCAACGTGCGAAGATCGCAGCGGTCTCCCGTCCCCCCATTCTCAATTCTCAATTCTCAATTCTCAATTCGGTCCTCATGCTTCCTCCTCTAGAAGACGACCCCCGCTTCCACGCCGCCCTCCGCCACCTCGCCGGCGGGGACTGGCTGGAGGCGAGCGACCTGTTCGAGGAGTTGTTCTTCGAGGCGGTGCGCGACGAAGTGCCGCTGGTGCGGGCGCTGTTGCAGGTGAGCACGGGGATGCACCACATCGGGCGGGGGCAGCGGCGGGCGGCGGTGGAGCGGCTGGAGGAAGGGTTGCGGGTCATCGAGACGGTCACGAACGCGCGCGGGGTGGATCTCGAGACGCTGCGGGTGCAGGTGCGGGAGGCGATCAGCGCCGTACGGCGCGCGTGACCCCGATCGCCGCGAACGCGGCGAAGAGCGCGAACACACCGGCCCGCCAGTCGGGCTCGCCCCAGCCGCCAAAGTCGAGCGCGGTGGCGATGAGGCCCGCCAACAGAGCGGTGACGATCGCCGGTAGGAGCTCCCAGGCCCACCCCTGGCGGCGCGCGAGCGGAACGATCCTCGCAAGGAGGAATGCGGCGCACCCGGAAACGACCCAGAGGACGATGCCCATGAGCCGATTATGACTCGGACGGGACCGCCTCAACAGTTAGCACGGAACTCGCAAGAGCAACCGGGCTGAGGAGATCACTCATGCAGGAAACCCGCACCACGAGCGGTAGGAACGACCCGCAGAACAAGATTCTGGCGATCGAAGACGATCCCGAGGTGCTGGCGCTCTACAAGTCCTACCTGGCCAAGCGCGGGTACGACGTCCTTTCGGCGACGGGTGCGGTCGAAGGGATGAACCTGCTCGCGGCGAATCCCGACACGAAACTGATCCTCCTCGATCTCAACCTTCCCGGCATGAGCGGCGAAGAGTGGATCGCCTGGTACGCCGAGCAGGGGAAGCAGACCCCGGTCGTGGTCGCGTCGGGGAAGGGGGACATCCTCACCATCACCAAGGGGAACAACCGGACCGCCGCGCTGACCAAGCCCTTCCACATGGAAGAGCTGCAGGAACTGATCGAGGTGCTGCTGGCCGACGACTGGCACGATCAGGTCAGCGTCGACAAGAAACTGCATTAGCCGTCGTGACCGATGGCCTCCACCGGACAGTTGTCCATGGCGTCTTTCGAGAGCATCTCTTCTTCCGGAGTCTCGGGCTGCTTGTAGACGTACGAGAACGACTCGTTGTCGTTGCGCGTGAAATTTGCCGGCGACGTCTCGCGGCACAGGTCGCAGTCGATGCACTGCGAGTCCACGTAGTATCTGCCCGGTGCCTGCCCAGGCACCTTGTCATTCGGGTCGGCCATGTCCGCCGCCCTCAACTGGAGGTCGTATGAAAAGATTTCTGTTCGCCACATTGCTCCTCGCCGCCACCGCCGGTCTCGCGCAACCCGTTCCCGCGCCACCCGCTCCCGGTCCGATGGAGACCGTCACCGTCAGCGGCACCGGCCGCGCCATCGTCACCCCGGACCGCTTCACGTTCACCGTGGGCGTGCAGACCGTCGCCGCCACCGTCGACGATGCCGTCTCCGAGAACAACCGCAAAGTGGCCGCCGTCATCGCCGCGCTGAAGAAGGCCGGCGCGCAGGACAAGGACATCCAGACGTCGCAGTTCACCATTTACCCGCAGCAGGACTACCAGCAGGGCAAGCTCCCGCGCATCCTCGGCTATCAGGTCTCGAACAGCATCAACGTGCGCAGTGAGAAGGTCGGCGACGCCGGCCGCCTCCTCGGCGTGGCCGTGGCCGCGGGCGTGAACAACTCCTCCGGCATCAACTTCGAGGTCTCCGATCCGGCCCGCGGACGCGATCAGGGTCTGAAGGCGGCGTTTGACGACGCGCGCGCGAAGGCCGCCCTTCTCGCGCAGGCCGCCGGCCGCACCCTCGGCCGCGCGATCTCGATCAGCGAAGGCGTGCGCCACGAGCAGCCGCCGATGCCGATGCAGCGCACGATGGCCATGGAAGCGCGTGTGGCCTCGGCCGACGTGCCGGTCGAATCGGGGACGCAGGAGGTCGGCTACATGGTGACCGTCACCTTCGAGTTACGCTGACTTATTCCCATTGTTTCCAACTGGTTAGGCACTCCGGTTGCACTTATCGAAGGTGCGAAAGGAGAACTGATGGAAAATCGCGAAAGAGACGGCGTCAGTCAGCGCACCGTTCCAACCGAGGCGGGTGAGCTCAACCGCCACGTCGAAGAAAAGAAGGGCCGCGAGTCGAACATGGGCACCGGCGCCGAGTTCGGTCAGAAGATCGGACGCTCGGAGAATCTCGAGAGCGGCGAGCTCGGCTCCGACGGCCGCACCGAGGACCGCGGCAGCAGGAACGAGGTCGGCAGCACCGGCAGTTCCGAAGGCCGGCATTAGGCAGCAGCAGTCACGACAACAACACAAGGGCGGGCGCCGAGCCCGCCCTTTTTGTATGATCCCGCCGGTGTCCGAGATCGCCATCACCCCCGCCCGCCTCGACGACCTCGTCGCCATCAAGGTGCTGCTCGCCGCGAACAACCTTCCCATCGCCGGGGTCGACGATCACTGGAAGACGTTCCTCGTCGCGCGCGACGGCGAGACGGTGGTCGGCTGCGGCGGCGCGGAGGCGTATCAGTTCGCGGCCCTCATCCGCTCCGTGGCCGTCGCCCCGGAGTACCGCAGCAGCGGCGTCGGACGGAAGCTCGTTCGTCAACTGATTGACCGTCTGGCCTCGCGCGGCCTGCGCGAGTTTTACCTGCTGACCACGACGGCCGAGGCCTACTTCAAGAAGCGCGGGTTCAAGGTCATCGACCGCGACGAAGTGCATCCGCAGCTCCTGTCGTCGCGCGAGTTCCAGGACGCCTGCCCGGCCAGCGCCGTCTGCATGCGGTTGGTGATGCTGGCGTGACGCGCATCTTCGACGTCCACATCCACATCCAGCCGTGGGAGATGGTCAAGCCGGAGGCGCTGGCGCTGATCGACGACCCGGCGCACGCGAACGCGAAGGAGATCCTGGCCTCGCCGGAGAACGTGCTGCGCTATCTCGACGCCGAGGGCGTGGAGGTGGCGTGCTGCATCAACTACGTCTCGCCGGACGTGATGGGCTTCCGCCGCGAGGTCAACGACTGGATCGCCAACTTCACCAAGGACCATCGCGACCGCCTGATCCCGGTCGGCTCGGTGAACCCGCTGCACGAGATGAACGTCCGCGACGAGATCCGCCGCGTCCTCGACCTCGGTATCGGGATGATCAAGATCCACCCGCCGCACCAGCTCTTCACGCCGAACGCGTATCGCGGCGAACTGTGGCAGCTCGCGGAGATCTACCGCGAGTGCGAGGCCCGCGGCGTGCCGGTGATGTTCCACACCGGGACGTCGATCTTCCCCAAAGCGCGCAACGTCTACGCCGACCCGATGCCGATCGACGACGTGGCCATCGACTTTCCGAAGCTCAACATCATCCTGGCCCACGCCGGCCGTCCGCTGTACGGCGAGACGGCGTTCTTCCTGGCGCGACGGCATCCGAACGTGAACCTCGATCTGTCCGGGATTCCCCCGAAGGCGCTGCTGCGCTTCCTCCCGCGCGTCGCCGACATCGCCGACAAGGTGCTCTGGGGCACGGACTGGCCGTCGCCCGGCGTGGTGTCGATGAAGAAGAATGTGGAGGCGTTCCGCGCCCTCGGCTTCAACGAGACCGTGCAGCAGAAGATCCTCTGGGACAACGCGGCGAAGCTGTTTGGACGACATTAGCGTGGAGCGGCGGGCTTTAGCCCGCCGCGGCTTCGGCCGAGGGCGGCGGCGGGCTAAAGCCCGCCGCTCCACGCTAAACGACGACGACGACTTTGGCGTCTCGGGACAAGTCAGTCCCCTCTCCTCGCGACGAGCGGGGAGAGGGCTAGGGTGAGGGGTTGCGGCACTCGGCAAAAGGGAGCCCCTCACCCTAACCCTCTCCCCGTGCGCGGGGAGAGGGGACTGGTTCCGGCCCTTTCCGCGACATCGCGCGAAACGGGCACCGCGCCGGCACGCGTTCTGTCGCCGAAGTTAGCGAATGGAATACTAAGCCGCGGCGGGCTAAAGCCCGCCGCTCCACGCCTTACGTCGTCGACGTCTAAACGTCGACGACGACCTTCCGCAGCGCCTCGAACGTCCCCACGTCCGACCACTCGAACTCGCCGCGGATCGTGGCCACGCGGGGCGATTTCTCCATGAGGGCGTAGTCGATCGAGATCGACGGCATCTCCTCGTAATTCGCATACGTCACCCGCGCGATCTCGGGGGCGGCGGCGGCGAGCTCGCGGCGGAAGACTTCCGTGCGCCAGACGAACATGCTCGCGTTCCAGATGTAGTTCCCGGCGCGCAGGAACTCCTCGGCGCGGGCGAGGTCGGGTTTCTCCACGAAGGCGTCGACGCGCTGCACCTCGTCCTCGAGCTGCTCGCCGAGGCGGAGATAGCCGTAGCCGGTGTTCGGCTCGTCGGGGTGGATGCCGACCGTCATCAGCGTGTCGTGAGACTCCGCGTAGTCATAGGCGCGGGCGAGGATGCGGACGAACTCCGGCTCGTTGCCGATGAAGTGGTCGGAGGCGAGGAACGACACCGTGCAGGGGCCGAGACGCTCCTCGATGGCGAACGTGCAGAGCGCGATGGCCGGCGCGGTGTTGCGGCGCGCCGGCTCGGTGAGGACGTTCTCCGGCGGCATCAGCGGCAGATGCTCGCGCGACTTGTCGGCGTACTGCACGTTCGTCGAGACGAAGATCGACTCCGGCGGCAGCATGCGCGCCAGCCGGTCGAAGGTGAGCTGGATGAGTGACTTTCCGTCGAAGAGCTTGAGGAACTGCTTCGGGTTCTCGTCGGAGCTGAGCGGGCGGAGGCGCGTGCCCGCGCCTCCCGCGAGGATGACGGCGGCGCGGGTCATGCGCGCCTCCCCACCGCAATCAGACTCAGTCCAGTCGAGGGATTGTCCCCTTCGAGCGCGCGGAACAGCGGGACGAGACGATCGAAGACGCGCGACTGGCCGCTCGGCAGGGCCTTGTTGCCGAGGACCTTCGCGTTCAGCCACCAGGCCAGTTTGGCGATGCGATTCTGAAAGCTCACGTGCTCCACCTCGAAGCCCGCCTGCTGCAGCTTTTCGACCAGCTCCGCTTTCTCGTAGCGGCGCTCGTGGCCGATGCCGCGGTCCATCGAGCCGAAGAGCGCGCGTCCGGCGGGGACGAAGACGATCACGCGGCCGCCCGGCTCGAGGATCTGGTGTGCGCGGCGCAGCGCGCCGAGGTCGTCGACGGCGTGCTCGAGGACATTGATGCAGGTGACCGTGTCGAAGCGGTGATGGGCGACGGAGAGGGCGCTGTCCGACTCGAGGTCGACGCGGTCGACGAAGACGCCGGGACGGCGGCGGAAGGCGTTGCGCAGGCGGTCGACGTACGGCGTCTCACGGTCCGTGGCCAGGATCAGCTCGCGTCCGTAGAGAAAGCGCGTCATGGCGCCGCTGCCGGCGCCGATCTCCAGCACGCGCTGCCCGACGTACGGGGCGATGCGGTCCCAGACCCAGCGGTTGTAGCGCTGCAGGCGCGAGCGGCGGCGCACCTGCGTGAACGTGCGCGGCTCGCTGTCGCGGTCGTGCAGGAGGCCGTAGCGGAGGATCGTCCAGAGGGCGGAGAAGCCGTCCTTCCAGTTGATCTTCTTCCCTTCCCAGTAATCGCGGCCGTAGTAGGCGATGGGGACCTCGAAAATGCGGTAGCCGCGCTTGGCCAGCTTGGCGGTGATCTCCGGCTCGATGCCGAAGCGGTTCGACTTCAGCTTGATCGACTGAATGACGTCGCGGCGGAAGACCTTGTAGCAGGTCTCCATGTCGGTGAGGTCGAGATTGGTGGTGGCGTTGGAGAGGAACGTCAGGAACGTGTTCCCCATGCGGTGCCAGAACAGCATCACCCGGCGCGGATAGCCTTCGAAGCGCGAGCCGAAGACCGCGTCGGCGTGGCCGTCGACGATCGGCTGGATGAGCTTCCGATAGTCGTCCGGGTCGTATTCGAGATCGGCGTCCTGGATCAGCACGATGTCGCCGCGCGCTTCCTGGATACCGCGCCGTATGGCGGCGCCTTTGCCCTGATTGACGTCCTGGATGATGTGCCGGATCTCCGGCCACTCCAGGGCCAGCCTGGCCACGATGTCGCGCGAGCCGTCCGTCGACTGGTCGTCGATGACGACGATCTCCTTGTCGATCGGCTGCTCGCGCACGCGCCGCAACAGCTCCGCCACCGTCGCCCGCTCGTTGTAGCAGGGGACGATCACGGAGAGCAGCGGCGGTCTGGATGGGTCAGTCATGAAGCGCGCGCATTGTAGACTCCGCGGCGTTCATGCCGCACACCACCAACGAGTCGCTGCGCAAGGGTCTGCACATCGCCTTCGGCTTCGGTGCCTTCACCCTCAAATGGCTGCCGTGGTACGTGGCCGCCGGCGTTTGCGTCGTGGCCATCCTCGGCAACTGGCTGGTGCTGCACCGCCTCGTCGGGCTCCGCGTGGCCCGTCACGAGCGCGGCTTCGACGCCGGCATCGTGCTCTATCCGGTGATGGTGCTGCTGCTCGTGGTCGTGTTCCGCGACCGCCTGCATTACGCCGCCATCGGATGGGCGATGCTGGCCTTCGGCGACGGCGTGGCCACGCTGGCCGGCAAGTCGATGCGCATCGCCCCGCTGCCGTGGAACCCCGACAAGAGCTGGGGCGGCTTCATGGCCTGCCTCGTCGCCGCCGCGGCGGCGGGACTGGCCGTCGCGTACTGGATGGACTACCGCCAGCCCGTCGTCGTCCTCATCGCCGCACTGGCCGCGGCCATCGCGGAGTCGCTGGCGATCCGCATCGACGACAACGTGACCGTCCCCTTCGCGGCCTCGGTCGCCCTCATCGTTGCCGGCCTCGACCCGGTCTCCGCGTACAGCGTCTGGCCGCGCACCGTGCCGTGGCTGATCGTGAACGCCGTTCTCGCGCTCGTCGGCTTCTACGCCCGGAGCGTCAATTTCTCCGGCGCCCTCGGCGGCTGGTTCCTCGGCGCCATCCTGATCCTCGGCGCCGGCTGGCCGATGTACGTCGCCCTCCTGGCGTTCTTCATCCTCGGCACCGCGAGCACGAAGCTCGGCTACTCGCGCAAGGCGAAGCTCGGCCTGGCGCAGGAGGGCGGCGGGCGGCGAGGGTTCAGTCACGCGTTCTCCAACGTCGGCGTAGGCGCGATCTGCGCGATCGCCGTCTCACGCCTGAGCCGCGTCGACGAATCGTCGCTGGAGTGGATGACGCTCGCGTACCTCATGGGGATCGCCTCCCTGGCTACCGCGGCCGCGGACACGACGGCCTCGGAAATCGGTCAGCTCATCGGAAAGCGCGCGTTTCTGCCGCTCACCTTGCGCCGCGTGCCGGTCGGCACGGAGGGGGCGATTTCGGTCGAAGGGACGCTGGCGGGGCTGGTCGGCGGATTTATTGTTGCGGCTGCCGGTGTTCTGGCCTTGCACTACGGACTGCTGCGCGTCAATCTCGCGGCAATCCTCTTCATCACCGCCTGCGCCTTTCTCGGCTCATGGCTGGAAAGCATCGCCGGGAGTTGGAACCGGAAGCGCATCTCTCCGATCCCGAACGGCGTCCTCAATTTCTTCAACACGGCAGCGGGCGCAGTCCTGATGTACATCGCATGGCAAATCGAAATCTGAAAAAAGTCGTCATCGTCGGACGTCCGAACGTCGGCAAGTCCACCCTCTTCAACCGTCTCTCCGGCAAGCGGCGGGCGCTCATCCACGACCTGCCGGGCATGACCCGCGATCGCCTCACCGACGTGCTCACGCTCGACGACGGCCGCCGCTACGAGCTCACCGACACGGGCGGACTTGAATACGGCGAGTCGCCGATGTCGGCGTTCGCGGGGGAGATTCGCGACCAGGCCCAGCGCGCGCTGAGCGACGCCGACTTCATCCTCTTCGTCGTCGACGGCGCGGCGGGATTGCTGTCCGAGGATCGGGACATCGCGCAGGATTTGCGGTCGGAGTCGTCGAAAACGATCCTCATCGTCAACAAGACCGACCGCAAGGACGCGGAAGAAGCGGTCCACGACTTCTGGGCGCTGGGATTCGACCGCATCTTCCCGATGTCAGCCGAGCACGGCGGCGGCGTGGACGAGGTCATCGAGGCCATCGAGGAGATCGTCCCGCCGGAATCCGCCGTCGATGAAGACGAGGAAGAGGGCGGGCCGATTCGCGTGGCCATCATCGGACGTCCGAACGTCGGCAAGTCGTCGCTGCTGAACCGCCTGACGCAGGAGGAGCGCGCGGTGGTCTCGCCGATCTCCGGCACCACGCGCGACGCCATCGACATGGAGATCGCGCGCAACGGCAAGCCGTACCTGATCATCGACACGGCCGGCATCCGCCGCAAAGGCAAGACGACCGACGAGGCCGAGAAACTGGCCGTGATGTCGGCGCGCCGGGCCATCGAGCGCTGCGAGATCGCCCTCTGCATCTTCGACGCGGTCGACGGCGTGACGGGGCAGGACGCCACCGTGGCCGGCTACGCGGAAGACGCGGGCAAAGCCGCGCTGATCCTGGTCAACAAGTGGGACGCCGAGCAGCACGGCCCCGACGACTACAAGAAATTCGAGGAGCAGCTCCGCTTCCGCCTCAAGTTCCTCTCCTACGCGCCGCTGCTCTTCATCTCCGCCAAGACCGGCCGCAACGTCGAAAAGATCTTCCCCCAGATCGACCGCATCGTCGAAGGCTACCGCCGCAAGTTCCGCACCTCGGAGCTCAACACGATCCTCGAGCGCGCCGTCACCGCGCACAATCCTCCCACCGTCCGCGGCAAACCGCGCCGCTTCTACTACGTCACGCAGCTCAAGTCCGGACCGCCGACGTTCGCCCTCTTCTCGAACGTGGACGAGCCGCTGCACTTTTCCTATCGCCGCTACCTGGAGAACCAGTTCCGCGACGCGCTGGGCCTGGTCGGCTGCCCGCTGCACTTCGTGATCCGGGCGCGGAAGGGAATGAAGAGGGAGCAGCGGTAGCGCGGCACGGCTCCGATCAGCGACCGAGATGGCGGCGACGGAGCTCGTCGATCTCGGGTGATTTCGGGCGAGTGACGGCCATCGCCTCGATGAGCTCCCCGAGGGAATTCGTTCTGAGGAAGTGTTCCAGCAGCATGTAGACCGTGACTTCGAGACTCTGACCGGGAGGAACGACCTCGTCGAACGAAACGTCAAGGTGCTCGGCAAGGAGGGCCCGCAGGTCGTCGAGTGTGAATGACCGTACGAGCGTGCGCCGCAGCTCAGCGAGCTCCGTTCCGGTGAGTCGGATCGCCCGCGGCCCGAGCAGCGGCTCGACATTCGCGGCACGCATCAGCTCCAGCACCTTCGCGATCGGGAGCGCTCTGCTCTCGCGGCGTCGCGCCGGATGCGCACCGCAATGGAGCGCAACAAGCCGGAAGTCCTCGTTGAAACACGGTCCGCCGGCGAAACGCATCCGGTCATTGGCGTACATCGCCAGGTCCTCCTGGCCGATCGTCACTTCGGTGGTCCCGGCCATGTGCAGTCCTTCTTTCTCCGTCTGCCAGAACCAGAACAGCGTCGAGTCCGGATGAAACTGGGCCGCCGCATGCGGGTCGAAAGTGCGGCGCACCGGTGCGGTGCGGCTGGCGCGTGCGCCGCCCACGGGCTCGTCGCCGATCGGACGTTGCAATTGCAGCAATTGCGGTCCGGCGTCGCCGCCCGGAAGGGAGACTCCCACCGCGGCGCAGGGCACACCCACCGCGGCGCAGGGGACGCCTTCGTTGTAAACCTTGCCGCCGATCGCGCCGTAATCGAAGCGCACCGAGATTTCGCTGTCGCGGCGTTCCAGGGCCGGAGCCGCGGTGAGCACGAGCGCCGGCGCGATCAGGAATCCGGTGCCGCGGAACTTTCCCTTCACCTCGATCCGGCAGATGCGCTGTTCGATGAACCCGATGACGGGGCGCCACGCGCGGCGTTGCGCCGCCAGCGCCGCTTCACGCATCGCGGGACCGCCGACGTATTCGGTCCGCACTCCGATGCCGAGCTCGTCGAGCTGTGACAGCAGCTCGCTCGCCTTCGGAGCCAACGGGCGCAGCGCGTCGAGCAACGCCGCCCCCCAACCCTCGCTCTGCGCGAGCCCCAGCACCTCAGCCAGCACGGCGTGAGTTTCCTTCTCGAAGGAGATCGACACGAGGTTGCGGTCGAACCGGCGCACGAGCACATCGCCGAGGCGGGCCGCGTCGATGCCCGACTGTTCGAGGAGCGTCGCCATCGCGTCGACGTCGATCTTCAGCTTCGGTCCGGCCGGGCCGGCCTTCTGTGGCGCGGCGGGCTCGCTCAGGTGCGACTCGTTGGCAAAGACGGTCGCCACGGCTGCCGCGAGGATCGTGCGCGAAGGATCGTTGCTCGTCATGGCCTGGTTGACGCGCCGCCAGATCCCCAGACTGCTGCCGACGAGATTGTCGGGTGTGGAGGCGAGCGCCTCGCTCAGCCTCCGTTCATCCTCGGCGCCTAATGCGTAGCCGCCGGCGATGCTCGCGGCCTTCGCGACGAGATCGACATCATTCCCGCCGACGACCGCCGCCACGCGGCGCAATACCGCGGCCTCGCGTGTCCAGCGGTCGTCGGGAATCCGATGCGCGGTCTCGCGGATCACGTCGATGGTGGACACGGCGATCTCGCCACGCGCGGGGTCGGTGAGAGCGCGCAGCAGCCAGATGTCCTCGGGGTGAGCGCGTGCGAGTGTTTCCGCCTGCGCCAGCACGGTGGCCGCGGCGGCTGAATCACCTTGGAACGTGGCCACGTGCGCGGTCTCGAGCAGCGTTTCGAAAATGGCCTGCGTGTTCCCGGCGAGGGTGTACTCCTGCAGCGCCTTAGCCAGGATCGTGGCCGCGAGCTCGAAGTTCAGTTGTTCGGCGTGAATGGCCGCCTCGCGAACGCGCAGCAGCGTCGACGTCGACCGGTCGCTCTGTTCGTCGAACACCTTCAACGCCGCGTCGTACTGACCATGACGCACGTACTCGTCGACGCGCAGGATGGCGGCGCGCTCCCAGATCTCCAGGGTCGCCGTCGCGCGTGCGGCCTGCGGAATGTCTCTGCCGAGGAGGTCGGCGAGCAGTGCCTTCTCGGGCGCGCGCAGCTCGTCCATCGCGCTGAACAGATGGTGGGAAACATCCGGGCGAAATCGCTCCTTCGCCTCGGCCAGCTCTTCGAGACAGAGGAGGTGATAGATCTCCTCGGCGCGTGACACGGCGTCGTCGAACTGCCGGTAATACGCGACCGCGCCGCGGTTGATCGCATTCACGCGGACCGGCTCCGTGTCGCGGAGACCCGGCAGCATCAGCTTGCGGACGTCGGCGCGATGTTTGACGACACCGGGATCGTCGCCGGGCGAGACGAGCGACACCTCCCGCTGCAGTTCGGCGAACAGTTGCTCCGCGCGCTCGGGTGTCGGCACATCGAGATTGCACGGCTCAGCGAGCACGTCGCGGATGATCGGGGGCGTCACGCGGCGCAGCACCAGACCCGGATGCGCGATCTTCTTCACGTCCTCGTCGTGCACATGCCGGAGGATACGGGCGAAGAGCTGTCCCTGGATCGTCTCACCCTTTACCAGCGCCAGCTTGAAGAAGGAATTCCCGCCGTCCGCATCTTCCTGCTCGATGCGGAAGACGGCCGCGGCGAGACGCAGCGTCAGAGGATTGCCTCCGACCTGTTTCACGATCGCCGTCGCCAGCTCCTCGTCCTCGATTCCGCTCTTGCGCAGGAACGCGACCGCGTCAGCCGCTTTGAACTCCTTCAGCTCGATCTCGCTGTCGAAGTCGAGCTCCGGCACCTCGGCTCGGCCGACGATGACCACACGCAGGCGAGGAATGTCGGTGGCGAGCTCGCGCAGGAACTTGCCGAGCGTCTCGACATAGACGCGATTCCGGTACTGAACTTCCTCGAACGTATCGAGAACGAGCAGGACCGGCAGGCCGGAGTCAACCTCGAGCTTTCGCACGAAGCCGGCGAAGTCGCGGCGTATGCTGTCGCGCGCGCGAACGTCGGCGCGCTGAATGACGTTCGCGCGCCGCGCCGAAGCCGCGAGCAACGTGCGCCACGAGCGCCGCAGCTCCTCGGCCGCCTCGTACGCATGGTCGAACTGCAGGCCGATCTGGCGGATCGCTTCAACGAGGATCGACGCGGGCTCGTCGACCATCACTGCGCGGCGGTCGAAATCGAGATAGGCGAACGGAAAGCGCACCCATTCGGCGGCGCGGGCGTGGTCGATGAGGAACTTCGCAAGCAGTGTTGACTTGCCCACTCCGCCTACGCCGAAGATCAGCATCGGCTTCTTCTGGTTCGAGGCAATCGTGCGCTGGATCGACTCCAGGATTCCCTGCGATTCGAGCACGTCGACGTAGATGCGGAGGTCGCGCAGCTCGTCCTCGCGTCCCTGGAAGTCGCCCCCGGCGAGACGGTCGAACGGCTCGAGAAGACGCAGCATCTCCAGACGGCGATCGAGCTCATGGCGTGAGGGGAAAGCGGGGCCGGCCACGTGAAGATACGCAATGAACGGCACCACCGAGGCCAGCTCGGCGACGTCCATTTCCCGAAAGGCTTGAGGGCCTTCGCCGTCGAGCTTCGTCAGCGCGTTGCGGAGCGGATCGTTCTCGGGTGCGATCGGCTCGCTGTGCGCGAGCGCTTCGCGGAGCCGGTTCGTAGACGCGAGATGCTTCAGCACGGCGCCGCGAACCTCGGGGAGCAACGACCAGTCGCCCTGCGCCGCGCGGCCGGCGACCGGGATTGACTCGCTCATCACGCGCTCGGCAGTTTCGGAATCGGCGATCATGTCGAGATCGGGTGTGCAGTAGCGTGACACGACAGCAGCGGCTTCGAGCGCGGCGGGGTAGGTGATGGCCGCAGCGGGTGTGCCGCGCGCGCTGCGAATGGCGTCGAGCTTCGCGCGGGCGGTGCCGGCGGCTCGCGCGAGCGCCACAGCGCGTAGAGGATCGTTGTCGGGCGAGTCGCTCACGGCGACTCCTCGATGATCTTCCGGCAACGCACGATCAGCTCGCGTCCCATGACGTCGAATCGCAACGGGGCGGTCTCCATCATCACCGCGATCTCCGCCGCGTGCGTGGTGGCGTGATCCTCGAACTCGGCCATATGCGGCTTCTGCTCGCGATAGAACTGCATGAAGAAATCCGAGAGATCGTCGACCGTGATCTCGCTGGTAACGTCCTCCGCAATGATCGGCCCGACTTCGGCGGGCAGCTCGCGCTCGTAGCTGATCAGCGTGACCCGCGTGGAGAGCAGCGTGGCGTCGACGCGCGCGGCCAGCTCATCGATGAAGTCGTTGACGGCCTGCGGCACGGAAATAGACTGGAACCCGTCGATCACGATCCACCATGTCTTGGCGCCGCCGTCGCGCGGCCGCAACTGTCCGACCAGCCAGTCGAAGTAAGCGAGCGTCCACCGGGAAAGCTGCTCGTTCCCCAGCTCGGGCGGCTTGCCGAGCCCCATCTGCCTGGCCAGCGCATCCCCGATGTCGACGGGCGAGACGTCGCGACCTGCCGCGTATTTGACGAGATTCACCGTCACGACTTCGAAGCCGACGTTCGACGCCAGGTACTTGATGAGGTTCCCCGTATACGTCTTGCCGGAGCGCGGCTCGCCGCGCACGACGAGAATGCGCGGACCTCCGGTGATGAGCGAACGGAGCGTGACGCGGAGCGTGCTGCGGTTCACGAAGGGACGGTTGTCGGCGAAACAGACGCCGTACGGATTCGCCGCGGCCGCGACGGCAACGGTGAGCGAACTGACGAATGCCTTCACGTCGGGATTGTTGGGCTTTTTAGCCTCGAAGGCAGCGATGAACCGGTCAATCCACGAATCGTTATTGGCCGCGGTCAGGACCTTGAACGCCGCCTTCTCTTTGTCGATGCCCGCGCCGACGATCGTCTCGATGTCATAGCCGAGATCTGCGACGAGGATCGTGAGGTCGTCGAGGTCGAACAGATCCACCACGAGCTTTCGCAACGTCGTCAGGTCCGCGGCAGAGAGTTTCATGATTCAGGACGAGAGCTCCGCGTACTTTTGCTGCGCCTGCAGGCGCTGAACGATCAGATGAATGGGAATGCCTTGGTTGTATTGCGGGTGGTGGAACTTGCTGAAATCGGGATCGCCGCCGTGATGCAGGGCGATGAGCGTCCAGTGCTGGTCGAACACGGGCGAGCCCGACGAGCCACCCTCTGTATTCGTTTGATACCGAAGGCGGGTCTGGTTGCCGTTTGCGTCGAGCATCCCCTGCGTCTCCATCGCCAGCGAGAGCGGCTCAGCTTTCGGGTGCTGCACGATGAAGACGGACGTGCCGGGAGCGGGGGAGGCTGCAGCGGCTTTCCCGAGGTCGATGAAGCCGCGCACCGGCGCATCCGGGTCGCTGGTCTTCCCGACCGGCTCGTGGCCGACCGGCTCGGCCAGACGAAGCACCGCGTAATCCAGCTCGTCGAGCGTCGGAAGCGTGGCCGGAGAGACCGTTACGTCGGCCTGCGCATACGGACTGTCGTCGATCAACCACTTCTCTCCGCCGGCGAGAGCGACGAAGCGTCCTTCATCGACCTTCCCGTCGGGCAAGCGCTTGTAGTCGAACTGCACCTTCACATCCGCGGGCGTCGCCTGCTTCGCTTTGATCGGAGCGATCACGTGGTAATTCGTGATGACGGTCGATGGACCAACGAGAAAGCAGGTGCCGTACATCATGCCGGCCGCGGTCGGATAGCTGATCCGCGCGATGCGGCGCTCGACGGTGGCGAGGCTCTCCCGCAACGCTACGACGTCGAGAAAGGCGCTCGTCTTGACGACCATGCGCTGCAGCGCTTCCTCGCTGACGACGATGCCCAGTCCGAAATACGTGCGGGAGAACTCGTAGAGCGCCGGATTGCGCGGACGGACCTTGCGCGCGGCTTCGACCAGTTCCGGGAGTCGGTGATCCTGATTCAGTTCCGTCAGGACATCGAAGACGATCGCCTCTTTTCCGGGGGCTGTGGTGATGGTCTCGCGGTCGAGGTTCAGCGCGTCGCTGAGCAGCATGTCGAACTGCTTGACCGAGAACACGGGCAACAGAAGGTCACGGAGCTTCTTCCGGTCAGGACCGTCGAGAATCGCCATATTTTGTGGATTGCCTGATCCATATTATGACGCACATCTCCATAAATCGGTAACCGGTCGAGGCTGGTGGTGGGATTGCATCGTTCTCTTCTAGAATCGCTCCGCCACGCAGAACGTTACACAGAGGCAGAATGAAACCACCCGAGACCGTGACACTTACGCCCGGTAAGCGCGTTCTTTTCCTCACCAAGGACCCTGAGCTCATCCGCCGCCAGCTGGCCGGCGAGCTCGACCTGCAGATGAAGGACCTGCGCGTCGAGGATCTGCTCGACGACATCAACACCGACGCCATGACGCCGGCCTGGGTCTGCTTCGACTACAAGCCGGAAGACATCGCCCGCAACGCGTACGCGGGGCTGATTGTCAACGGCGAGCGCCTCTTCCCGGCCGACGCGCTGCGGAACGGCAACTTCGAGGTGATCGTCTCCGGTTACCGCAAGGGTGTCGGCAGCTCGCGCGAGACGGCCACGCAGTGCGAGGTCTTCAGCGGGATCAGGATCGCCGTGGCCGTTTCCTTCGCGCCGATCCACGCGGGCAACAACGTCAACCAAGGCCTGCTGATGGGCAATCACGACATGCTCGTGCGCCTGCAGGCCGGGGAAGGCGTGCCGCTGCGCGAGTTCTACGACGACTACGATCCCATCACGCAGCTCATCATCCAGTGGGGCGGGCTGTTCCCGTTCTCGAAGGCCGTCGCGCGCGGCGAGGCGAAGCTGCCCGTCCCGCACAACGCCCCCCGGCCGATGACGATGGGGGAGAAGATCCTGGCCCGCCACATGCGCGGCGTTACCGACGCGGAGCGCTACGTGAAGCCGGGCGACGCGGTCATCGTCGACGTCGACGGCGGCTATACGCACGAGTTCACGACGGCGCAGGTCCACTACTTCCTCGAGCAGGAGTACGGACGCGACTACGAGATCACCAACCCGCAGAAATTCGCCGTCTTCGAAGATCACCTGATCTACGCCGACGAAGTGCCGAAGATGCGCCCCTTCATGGACAAGATCCAGACGCTGCGCGACATGCAGCGCGAGTATCAGCGCCACACCTCGTGCCGCGACTTTTCGGCGAAAGACAACGTCTCGCCGGGCATCTGCCACGAGGTCGCACGCGAGTTCATCATCGACCCGGGCGATTTCATCCAGGCCACCGACAGCCATACCTGCATGGGCGGCGTGAACAACGCGCTGGCCTGGGGCGTCGGCGCCACCGAGTACGCCAACCTCGTGCACTCCGGCTTCACCACCGTCGAGGTGTCGGAGTCGATCCGCTTCGAGCTCACCGGCGAGCTGCAGCCGAACGTCACGGCCAAGGACGTGATGCTCTACATCCTCCTCGAGTATGCCAAGCCGCAGATGACGCTGGACCGGATCATGGAGTTCACCGGCCCCGGACTGCGCACGCTGTCCCTCGACGAGCGGGCCACGCTGGCCAACATGGCCACCGAATGCTCCGCGCGCACGGCCATCGTGGAGGCGGACGAGAAGACGTTCGCCTGGATCGCCGCCATGCGGCCGGGCATCGACGTCGAGTCGCTCCGCGCCCGCGCCGTCTCGCCCGACGAAGGGGCGGAGTACGCCGGCGGCGTCCACGTCATCCAGCTCAACGACGTGCGTCCGATGGTTGCCCATCCCGGCGATCCCGATCACGGCATTCCCTCCGATCCGACCAACGGCGCGTTCATCGAGGGACTGAACGACGTGAAGATCGACATCGCCTACGCCGGCTCCTGCACGGCGGGGAAGATCGACGACTTCCTCTTCTACCATCAGGTGGCCAAGGAGGCGGTCGACGCCGGGTTGCGCGTCGCCGGCGGCGTCCGGTTCTACATCCAGTTCGGGTCGCAGGCGGTCGAGAAGTTCGCCCGCGACAATGGCCTCCTCGAGACGTTCGAGCGTGCCGGCGCGACGGTGCTCAATCCCGGCTGCGGGGCCTGCATCGGCTGCGGCCCCGGCGTCTCGGAGACGGGCGACGAGGTCACGGTCAGCGCCATCAACCGCAATTACAAAGGACGCTCCGGCCCGGGCAAGCTCTGGCTCGCGTCGCCGCTGACCGTCGCCGCGTCCGCGTTTACCGGCACGATCACCGCCTACACGCCTGGGATGTTCCACTCCGGACGGGTCACGTCCGGCGCCAAGTCTCAAGTTCTGACCCGTAATTAATGGTCATTCGGCCCACGTTCTGACCCGCCCCGACGGGCGGGTCAGTTCGAAATCCTTTTTGGCTCAAACACTTAGTTCCGTCATGAAAGCTGGCGGACGCCGTGCTCTTGTCGAGCCCCGCATCGATTCAACGAAAGGGGCTTTTGAATGAAACGGACTCTGCTCTCTCTCCTCGTAGTGACTCTGGCGTTCCCGGTTCTCGCGGCCGGCCCGAAAAAGGCTGAGCTGATCAAAGCCAAAGGGAAGAAGGTTCAGGACGCGTACATCGTCGTGCTCGAGGATCGCGTCGACGACGTCGATTCGATCGCGGACGAGCTGGTGTACAAGTCGCGCGGCCGCAAGGACCACGTTTACAAGCACGCCCTGAAGGGCTTCTCCGCCAAAATGTCGGAGAAAGAGGCGCTGGCGCTCGCGGCCGACCCGCGCGTGAAGTACGTTGAAGAAGACGCTGAGGTGTCGATCAGCGCGACGCAGACCGGGGCTACGTGGGGCCTCGACCGGGTCGACCAGCGCGACCTGCCGCTGAACTCGACCTACGTCTACAACGCCACCGGCGCGGGCGTGAAGGCGTACATCATCGACACCGGCATCAATGTCAACCACGTCGACTTTGGCGGCCGGGCCATCAACGGTACCGACGCCGTCGACAACGCGCTGCCCGCGGCGGACTGCAACGGCCACGGCACCCACGTCGCCGGGACGGTCGGCGGCACCACGTGGGGCGTGGCCAAGGGCGTGACGCTCGTGGCCGTACGCGTGCTCAACTGCCAGGGCTCCGGCACGAACGCCGGCGTCATCGCCGGCATCAACTGGGTCACCTCGGACCACCAGGCCGGCCAGCCGGCCGTGGCCAACATGTCCCTCGGCGGCGGCGCGTCGCAGGCCATCGACGACGCGGTCAACGCCAGCATCAATGACGGCGTGACCTACGCCATCGCCGCCGGCAACGGCGACGCCCTCGGCAATCCGCAGCCGGCCTGCAACTACTCGCCGGCCCGCGTGGCCAATGCGATCACGGTCGGCTCGACGACCAGCAGCGACGCCCGCTCGTCGTTCTCGAACTACGGCCCCTGCCTCGACATCTTCGCCCCTGGCTCGTCGATCACCTCGGCGTGGTACTCGAGCAACACCGCCACGAACACGATCAGCGGCACGTCGATGGCCACCCCGCACGTCGCCGGCGCCATCGCGCTGTTCCTGCAGGGGACGCCCAGCGCGTCGCCGGCCACCGTGGCGACGACGTTCATCAACAACGCGACGCTGAACAAGGTCACCAATCCGCTCACCGGTTCCGCGAACCGTCTGCTCTACACGGGCTTCATCGGTGGCGGCGGCGGCACGCCGGCCCCGACCATCTCCAGCTTCTCGCCGGCTTCCGGCGGCGTCGGTGTGGTGGTCACGGTCAACGGCTCGAACTTCACCGGCGCGTCGTCGGTCCGCTTCAACGGCCAGTCGGCGACGTTCTCGGTCGTGACGGGCTCGCAGCTCACGGCCGTCGTCCCGAACTGCTCGTCGTCGGGGGCCATCTCCGTGACGACGGCCGGCGGCACGGCCACCAGCGCCGGCTCGTTTACCGTCACGGGCTGCACCGGCGGCTCGGGCCAGCTCCTGCTGAACCCCGGTTTCGAGTCAGGCGCGGTCAACTGGACGCAGACCTCCGGCGTCATCGACAACTCCACCGGCCGTCCGTCGCGCAGCGGTGCGTGGAAGGCCTGGCTGTGCGGCTACGGCTCGACCCACACCGACTACGTCTACCAGAACGTGACCATCCCGGCGACGGCCGCCACGGCCACGCTCTCGTTCTGGGTGCGCATCGACTCGGCCGAAACGACCACCTCGATCGTCTACGACCGCCTCCAGGTCCAGATCAGCACCAACGGCGGCTCGACCTACACCACCCTGGCCACGTACTCGAACCTGAACAAGAACTCGACCTACGTGCAGAAGACCTTCGATCTCTCGGCGTACCGCGGCGCCACGGTCCGCGTGCGCCTGTACGCGACCGAAGACTCGTCCCTCCAGACGTCGTTCGTCGTCGACGACACGGCGCTGAACTACAACTAGTGTTTGTCCCGCCCCCTCCCCGCGCACAGCGCGGGGAGGGGGTAGGTGAAGCGGCGGGCTTTAGCCCGCCGCTCCACCACTCGCGAAGCCGCACTCCAGAATCACGCGGCTGACAGGCCGTGTCCCGGCGGACATCGCCGTGTCCCGGCGGGACATCGCCGTGTCCCGGTGGGACATCGCCGTGTCCCGGTGGGACATCGCCGTGTCCCGGTGGGACATCGTCGTGTCCCGGTGGGACATCGCCGTGTCCCGGTGGGACATCGCCGTGTCCCGGTGGGACATCGCCGTGTCCCGGTGGGACATCG
>Ga0190272_10000251_pt1 | contig 32195 bp, 29 predicted proteins | sample Popmic504T_FD_133746 | JGI IMG/M metagenome (GOLD analysis project Ga0190272, IMG submission 133746) | Populus adjacent soil microbial communities from riparian zone of Shoshone River, Wyoming, USA - 504 T | ecosystem: Environmental > Terrestrial > Soil > Riparian zone | place: USA: Wyoming...
AATTTTCGTGTTCGCAACCAGCGTATTTGCAAGTACTTGCATTTTGCCTTGAGCGAGGCACGCTCAAGATAGTTTCTTTCCCTCAGGTGCAGCGCAGCGCGCTGTCCGTTGCTCGGGATGACAAACCTTTTGGGCCATCGCCGCAAGTGCGCTTACGCGAAGAGGCGTGGAGAGGCGGGCTTTAGCCCGCCGCGGCTCCCGGCGACGGGGATGAGCGGAAGACCGCCGGGGGCGACGGCGGGCTAAAGCCCGCCTCTCCACGCTCCACGTCGTGTGCGACGTTCTTACGTCGGTGGCGGCGCCTTCGGCGGGACGATGGTTCCGTCCGGGAGGATGGGGCGCTTTTTCTTCAGGTCGAAGGCGTAGCCGGCGGGGAGGACGTGGAGGGCGGAGTCGGTGAGGGCGATGATGTCGTCGTCGCCGGCTTCGGGGGCGTTGGTGTGGGTGACGGTGCCGTCGAAGACGAAGACGGCGCCGTTGCCGAGGACGTCGAAGCGGACGCCGGGTTGCACTTCGATGGCGGTGTCTTCGTCGAGGCCGACGCCGAGGACCTGGGGGTTGTGGGAGAAGATGACCAGCATGCGGCTGACGCGGCCGCGTTGCGCGAAGTGGGTGTCGATGACGGTGTCGCGCCAGTAGCCGAGGCCGGGGGCGAGGCCGACGTCGGAGCGGCGGACGGTGCCCTTCGAGTTGCTGCTGATGAACATCGTCGAGCTCATGGCCGCCGCGCCGGCGCTGGTGCCGCCGGCAACGAGACCCTCCTCGAAGATGCGGCGTGCGATCTCGTTGCCGAACGGCGTGCCGGCCACGATGGCGGTGAGGCGCAACTGGTCGCCGCCGGTGAAAAAGACGCCCGTGGCGCGTTTGGCCATCTCCACCATCTCGTTGTCGGAGCCGTCGTGGCGGACGGTGATGTCCGGCTCCATGATCTCGGCCACGCCGACCTTCTCGAACAGCTCGCGGTAGGTGCGCTCCTTCTCCTCCACCTTCTCCGAGGGCGTACCGCAGACGATGATCCGGGCGCTCCGGCCGCCGCACATCTCCACGAAGTGCGGCAGGATGACCATGCTGTCTTCGTCTTTGTCCTCATTGCCGCCGATGAGCAGCAGACGGCCTACGTTTCGTTCCACACGGTCCTCCCGGCGGCGATCACGCGCCGCAACCGCAGTGTCTTCGCGTCCAGCAGCAGCAGGTCGGCCCGCTTCCCCTCGGCGATCTCGCCGGCGTCGTGCAGCTTCAGCAGGCGCGCCGGATTCGACGTCGCCAGCGGCAGCGACTCCTCCAGCGGCAGCGAGCGCACGGCGTCGAGCAGCGCGCCGACGCGGCCGATCGGCGCGTCGGTCGAAATGGTGACGAGCGAGCGGTCGCCGTCAAACAACCGCCACCAGTGGTCGAGATTCTCGTCGACCACATCGAGATCGACGGCCACGCCGCGGCGCGTCAGCTCGACGGCCTCGCGGAACAACTCCTCGTTGCGGTTGACGTGCGTCGGATGCAGCGCCGCCGCGGGGACGCCGAGCTCCAGCATCTCGCGCACGATTGACAGCCGTTCGGGCAGGTCGCCCGTATGGAGATGCAGTACGCCCGCTTTGCCGGTCAGCGTGCCGGCGATGTAGCAGTCGCTGGCCAGGCGCGCCAGCGTCCGCGCGTCGTAATGGACGGAGCGGCGGTCGGCGATGGCGATCTCGCCCGCGCCGATGATCTCTTCGATCAGCACGACGTCGTCTCGCACGCAGCCGGTCAGCGACCGCGCGTCGTAGCCGCCCGTCCACATGCGCGCGTTGACACCCTCGTCGCGCAGCGCCTTCACTTTCGCGAGCAACGAGGGGAGAGTCTTCGTGGTCGTGTCCGTACCGAGCAGCCCGACGACTGTGGTGGTGCCGCCAGCGAACAACTCATTGGCAGCGATCGAAGGCGACGCGGACGCGAATCCCTTCTCGCCGCTGCCGCCGATCAGATGGATGTGGCAGTCGATGAGGCCCGGCGTGACGATGCAGCCGCTGGCGTCGATGACCTCGGGGTCGAACGCCGATGCGTCGACGTCCCCGATGCGCTCGATGCGTCCGCCGGCGACGACGATCGTCGCCTTCCCGCGCGGGGCGGGGGTGTGGAGGGTTCCGTTGGTTATGACGAGCATCGGCGGGGGAGTCTCACAGGCTCACAGGCTCATAGGCGCACGGTGTCAGACGGCTTCTATGCGACTCTGAGACTGTGAGACCGCGAGACTCCGCAAATTCTCCACGTACCGTGCGGCGATCTCCGGCTTGTCTGCGATGTAGACGATCAGGTCGCCCGGTTGTCCCTCGGTGACGGCGAGGGCGATGGCGTCGGCCTCCTCGCGGCGGTAGGCGATCTGCGTCTCCTTCAACCCGCCGGCCATGAGCCCTTCGCGGATGATCCCCGCCACTTCGCCGGTCTGGCGTCCGCGCAGATCGAAGTCGTCGCGCAGGATGACGCGGTCGAAATGGCGTCCGACGATCACCGCCGCGGCGCGAATGTCCTCGCTGCGCCGGTCGCCCGGGAGGCCGAGGACACACACCAGCCGGTTGCGCCGCAGCGCCGCGGCCAGCTCGCTCACCGCGGCCAGGCCGTGCGGGTTGTGCGCGTAGTCGATCATCACGCGGAAGCCGTCGAAGTCGACAAAGTTGAGGCGGCCCGGCGTCGTGGTGGCGGACTGGAAGAACGACTGCAGGCCGGAGACGATGTCGCTGACGTGGATCTCGGTGGCGAACGTGGCCAGCACCGCGGCCAAGGCGTTGGCGAGATTGAAGCGGGCCTTTCCGTTGAACGAGATCGGCACGTTGCGGACCTCGCAGAGCGGGACGCGCAGGCCGTTCTCGTACAGCATCAGCCAGTCATTCTCGATCGTGGCGCCGAGGCCCTCCGCGTCGACGTGCTTGCGGAACGTCGGGTTGTCGGGATCGAGCGAGAAGAACGCGATGCGGCAGTTGCCCTGCTGGCGGATCACGGGCGTCATGTCGTCCTCGGCGTTGAGGATGGCGTAGCCCTGCGGCTTCACGCGCTCGACGGTGACGGCCTTGACGCGGGCCAGGTCTTCCAGCGTGTGCACGTCGCGGATGCCGAGATGGTCCTCGGCGATGTTGGTGACGATGGCCGCGTCGGCCCAGTCGTAGCCGATGCCGGCCCGGAGGATGCCGCCGCGCGCGGTCTCGAGCACGGCGAAGTTCACGGACGGATCGCGCAGCACGACCTGGGCGCTGTTCGGTCCGGTCGTGTCGCCCTTCTGCACGAGCTGATTGCGGATGTAGATGCCGTCGCTCGTGGTCAGGCCGACGCTCTTGCCGGCCATCTTGGCAATGTGCGCGCAGAGCCGCGCCGTCGTGGTCTTGCCGTTCGTGCCGGTGATGGTGATGATCGGGATGCGCGACTCGCAGCCGGGCGGGAACAGCATGTCCACGACCGCTTCGCCGACGGGACGCGGCTTCCCCTCGGTGGGCGCGAGGTGCATGCGGAAGCCGGGCGCGGCATTGACTTCGACGATGCCGCCGCCGTTCTCGGCTACCGGCGTCTCGATGTCCGGCGCCACGACGTCGATGCCGGCGATGTCCAGCCCGACCAGCATGGCGATGCGCTCGGCCATCTCGATGTTCGCGGGATGCACGCGGTCGGTGACGTCGATCGACGTGCCGCCGGTGGAGAGGTTCGCGGTGGTCTTGAGATGCACGACTTCGCCGGCAGGGAGGACGCTGTCGGGCGACAGTCCGCGCAGTTCCAGGAGGCGCAGCGTGGCCGTGTCGATCTTGATCCGGGTCAGGACTTTCTCGTGGCCTTCGCCGCGGCGCGGGTCGCTGTTGGCAATGTCGATCAGTTGACCGATGGTGCGCTCGCCGTCGCCGGTGACGTGCGCCGGGACGCGCTCCGCGGCGGCGACGAATTTCTGGTTGATGCAGAGCAGGCGGAAGTCTTTCCCGGGCAGGTAGCGCTCGACGACGATGCTGGTGCGATAGGTCTTGGCATCCTCGAAGGCGAGCGTGAGCTCTTCCTCGGAGCGGATGTTGGTGACGATGCCGCGCCCGTGCGAGGCGTCGAGCGGCTTGACGACGACCGGCCAGCCGATGCGGTTGGCGATGGCCAGCGCCTCGTCGAGATAGCGCGTCACTTCCCCTTTCGGGACGGGCACGCCGTGGAAGCCGAGGATGGATTTGGTCCTGTCCTTGTCGCCGGCGATCTCGACGCCGAGGAAGCGCGTGGTGGAGGCGATGGTGGCCTGGATCTTCTTCGCGTTCGCGCCGTAGCCGAGCTGAACGAGATTGAGCTCGTCGAGACGCATGAAGGGAATGCCGCGCTTCACCGCCGCGGCGACGATGGCCTTGGTCGACGGCCCGAGTGAGTTGCGCTCGTAGTTGCGGCGAAGCTCCGCGACGTGATCCGCGACGGCGTACGTTTCGCCGGCGATGAGCGTCTCCAGCAGCTCGATGGCCATCTCTCCGGCCAGGATTCCGGTGGAGCGCTCTTCCACTTCATAGATGACGTTGTAGATGCCGGGGCCGTCGGCCGACCGGGCGCGCCCGAAGCCGACCTCGATGCCGGCCAGGCTTTGCAGCTCGATGGCGACGTGCTCCATGACGTGGCCCAGCCACGTGCCGTCCTTGACCCGGCTCAGGAACCCGCCCCGCACTCCCTCGGAACAACGGTGCTCGACGAGCGAGGGGAGGATGGCCTCGAGGGTTTCGCCGAAGCCGGGGATCTTGTCGGTGGGCAGCTCTTCGTACGCGCCGATGTCGATCTTCCACTTTACGCAGGGGAACTGCGCGTAGAGATTTGGCCCCATCAGAGCCAGCCGTTCGAGAACTCGAATGCGGAAGCGGTCTTCAATCATGGTGTCAGGAACCCGCGGGGCGATAGAGCAACGGCTCTGCCAAGGTTGTGACGCAGCGCACACTTTCCGGCGTGCGACGGGTGTGCAAATATTGCGGAAATCGTTTGCGTGAGACGCAAATTCTTCTTACGACACCGGCAGCCTCGGCCTGAGGAAAATCCGAGGCACCACTCCGAGCATACGCCGTACACTGATTTCGATGTGTCGTCCCTCGACTCACGCTGGGGATGACAGCAGCGTCAAAGGCGCGGTTGCCCGTGCCGGTGTCCTGCTCGCAATCCGCCAGACGGAACAGGAGAAGAAATGCCCAGCTACTACATGTCCGAGGACCTGGCCCGCTTCGGGGAAATCTCGAAGGCCAATCCGAAAGGATGGGACGGGTTCCTCAACTGGTACCAGCAGACCATGGCCCCTGGCGCGCTCGACGAGAAGACGAAGAAGCTGATCGCGCTGGCCGTGGCGTACGCCATCCAGGAGCCTTACTGCATCGACTCGTACTCGTCGGCCTGCAGTGACGCCGGCCTGTCGCCGGAGGAGATGGCGGAGGCGGTGGGCGTCGCGGCGGTGATCCGCGGCGGCGGCACGATCGCGCACTGGGCGCAGTCGTGCAACGCCCTGGCGCGCCGGGAGGACTGATGCGCGTGCTCGTCATCGGCGCGGGGCCGATGGGGATCGCCGCGGCCCTCGGCGCCGCGGAGCGCGGGCACGAGGTGACGGTGCTCGAGCGGGGAGAGGTCGGCGCGTCGCTCCGGACGTGGGGCCCGACGCGCTTCTTCTCGCCGCTGCACATGAATGTCTCGGCGCGCATGCGCACGCTCCTCGGCGACGCGATGCCGGACGCCGACGCGCTGCTGACCGGTCCCGAGTACGCGGACCGCGTGCTCATGCCGCTGACACAAAGCGAGCCGCTGCGCGGACGCGTGCGGACGGGAGTGAACGTGATCGCGGTCGGACGCCGCGGCATGACGCGCGCCGACTACGCGGGACATCCGCTTCGGTCCGAGCGTCCGTTCCGCGTGCTGTGCGACTCCGACGAAACGTTCGACGCGGAGGTCGTGCTCGACGCCAGCGGCGGCCTGACGGTGCCGCGTCCGCTCGGCGCCGGCGGCCTGCCGGCGCGCGGCGAGGCGCGGCTGGCGCGCCGTCCGATCCGCACCCTCGGGCAACTGGCCTCGCACGCCAACGACCTGCGCGGGCACACCACGCTGGTCCTCGGCGACGGGCACTCGGCGGCGAACGCGATCGGGTTTCTCGAGGACATCGCGCGCGAGGATCCGGCGACGCGGGTGATCTGGGCGACGCGGGCCGCGAACCGGCGTCCGTGCGAGGAAGTGATGAACGATCCTCTGCCGGAGCGGGCCAGCGTCGTGGCGCGCGCGAATGCGCTGGCCGAGGCGCCGCCGCCGTTCCTGCGCATGGAGCGGCGGGCCATGATCGAAGGCATGTCGCAGAACAACGGACACGCGGTCGTGGCGCTGACGGGAAATCGCGTCGTGGAAGTCGATCATGTCGCGGCGTTCACGGGATACCGGCCGGATGGCGGCTTCCTGTCGGAGCTGGCGGTGGAGATCTCGCCGGTGACGGAGGGTGGGGCACGGCTGTATCGCGCGATCTCGACGATCACGGACTGCCTCTCCGTGCCGGACGTGAAGCCGGACGACCTCCAGAGCGGGGAGGCGGGGTTCTACTTCGTCGGCTCGCGTGCGTACGGGCGGTCGAATGGGTTTCTGCTGAAGACGGGACTCGCGCAACTGGAAATGATCCTGAGCACGCTATGACCGCCGCCGCCGTCAACGCACCGAGCGTTCCGCTGATCGCACTCGACACGCTCTGGTTCCAGGTGGCGGGGACGATCTGCAACATCGAGTGTACGCACTGCTTCATCTCCTGCTCGCCGAAGAATCACTCGCACGAAATGCTGTCGCTGGCCGAGGTGCGGGAGCGGCTGGCGGAGGCACGGGAGCTGGGCGTGCGCGAGTACTACTTCACCGGCGGCGAGCCGTTCATGAACCGCGACATGGTGGCCATCCTCGAGGAGACGTTGAAACAGGGCCCGGCCACGGTGCTGACGAACGGGATGCTGCTCCGCGCCGAGCTGTGCCGGCGCCTGCGCGAGCTGTTCGACGCCAGCGAGTACTCGCTCGACCTGCGGGTGAGCCTGGACGGCTTCGACGCGGAGTCGCACGACGCGATCCGTGGCAAGGGTGTATGGGCGCGGGTGATGATCGGGCTGAAGAATCTCGCCGACGCGGGTCTCAATCCCGTGATCACGGTGACGACGGCCGCGGAAGGGGTGGCCAGCGCGGAAGGGCGCACGCGGTTCCTGGACATCATCCGCGGTTTCGGCTTTGCCCGGCCGCGGCTGAAGGTCCTGCCGCTGTTCCGCATCGGCGCGGAGGAGACCCGCACGCGCGCCTATGAGGACTGGGAGCGCATCGAGACGCTGGAGGCCGCGGACGCCTCGACGCTGCAGTGCTCGGCGTGCCGGATGGTCACCAGCAAGGGCGTCTTCGTCTGTCCGATCCTGATCGAGGAACCAGAGGCGCGTATGGGCGATACTCTGGCCGGGACGCTGCGGCCGTTCCCGCTCCAGTACGGCGCGTGCCACACGTGCTGGGTGGATGGAGTGACATGCACGACGTGAAGAAACGCAGCAACAAGCTCCCCATCGCTATCGCGATCTTCGGCATCGCCCTGGAGCTGACCGCGATCTGGCTCCTGGCCACGAAACGGATCCCGGTGTCGACGGCCTCGCCGCTGATCATGGCCGGGATGTTCCTGGCCTTCGTCCCGATCTTCGTCGTCGCGCGCCGCGCGCGGCGGACGCCGAAAAAAAGGGATGAGGTATGAGGTATGAGGGATGAGTGGCTTCGCCGCCTTCGACTCACACTCATCCGTCATGCCGCATGCCTGCGCTCCGAATGAAGGACGATGCGTGGTAGCTCCGCCTGCCTTTGACTCACCCTCATCCCTCATCCCTCATCCCTCATGCCTGTCCGCGGCGTTCGCCGAGACGTGACACCGGCGGAGCACGCCCGTCGCTACCATGTCCGCACAATGTACAAACGCGCGTCGGCATTGCTCCTGGCACTCGCTGTCCTTGCGGTACCGGTGTACGCCAAGCGGCGCGCGATCGGACCGCGCGACGTCGTCTCGTCGCCCTATCTCGACGCGGCGAAGCAGGCCGCGAACTGGTTGGCTTCGCTGGAGCGGCGCAGCGCGGACGGCATCTCGTGGCCACGGTCCGATAAAAACTCGTTTGCGCCGACGGGGCTGAGTCACGGCGCGGCCGGGATCGGTGCGTTTCACCTGCGGCTGTATCAGGTCACGCGCGAGCAGAAGTATCTGGATCTCGCTCGCGGCGCGGCGTCGTTCGTCGCGGCGGAGTACCGGCGGGGGCGCGAGGGCGGGTATGACTGGCAGTCGGGCGCGGTCGGCGGGGGCGAGCTGTTCGTGCTGATGTACCGCGAGACGGGCGACGCGCGGTATCTCGACGACGCTCGCATGACCGCGGAGATTCTCCTGCGCCAGGCCATCCGCGACGCTAACGGCACGCACTGGCAGATGGCGGGCACGTCGAACGTCTACACCGGCATCGCCCACGGCGCGGCCGGTGCGGGTGTGTTCTTCCTCCACCTCTACGAGATCACCGGCGACGCGCAGTATCTCGACGTGGCCCGCGACGTCTATCGATGGATGCGCCCCTACACCATCCCCCTCGGCGACGGCATCGGCTGGAAGCGCCTGACCGTCGACGAGACCGCGTATCACGGCTTCTGCGGCGGCTCGTCCGGCATCCTCTATTTCCTCGACGAACTGGTGCGCGCCACGAATGACGAGCAGTACCGCGCCGACTTCGTGGCCACGGCGAACGGTCTGGCCGCGTCGGCCGATCCGACCGTGAACGGCGTGGGCTGGTATTACACGAGCGCGAAGAACGGCAATCGCGGCGTGATCTATTGTCATGGCACCTCGTGCGCGTCGTCGGCCGTGGCGCACGCGTTCACGGTCACCGGTGACTCGCGGTACGCCGACCTGGCCCGCGCGGCCATGGGCCATCTCGAGTCGATCGCCGTCACGGCGCAGGGCGACGGCCCGCTCTGGCCGCACGTCGAGCGCTCCGGCCTCATCGAGTCCGGCTTCCAGACCGGCGCCGCCTCGGTCGGCTACGCGTTCCTGCGCGTGCACGCCGCGCTGGGCGACAGTCGCTATCTCGACGAAGCCATCCGCGCCGGCGAGCACCTGATCCGCCGCGCCGACCGTCCGGCGCCCGGCCAGTTGCGCTGGGTCAACTACATTCAGGGAGGCGATCCCGCCGACGTGGCGTACGACACCGGCTGGTACACGGGAAGCGCCGGCATCGGCCTCTTCCTCCTCGACCTCCACGACCGCGTCACCGGCCGCCCGCCCCTCGACCGCTTCTCGCCCCTCCACCCGTGACCTTCCGCCGCGCCACGCCCGACGATCTGCCATCGCTGATTGCGATGCAGCGCTCGTTCTATTCGGACGAGGGATATCCGTTCGACGAGACAACTGCTGCCGAGGCGATGCGCGCGCTCATCAGCGATGCGTCGCTCGGACGAGTGATGATCGCGGAGGACGCCGCGTATCTGGTCGTGACGTTCGGCTACAGCCTCGAGTTCGGAGGGCGCGACGCGTTCGTCGACGAGCTTTACGTGCTGCCCGCCGCGCGCGGGCGTGGCCTCGGCACCGCGGCCCTCGCGCTCGCGGAGGAGCTTTGCCGCGAGGCCGGCGTGCGCGCGCTGCACCTCGAGGTCGAGTTCGAGAACCGGGAGGCCAAGCGGCTGTACGCGCGATCGGGCTATTACGAGCACACGCGGCACCTCATGACGAAGCGCTTCTCCCCAGTCCCCTCTCCCCGCGCACGGGGAGAGGGTTAGGGTGAGGGGCTCCCTTTTCCCAAGCGCCACAACCCCTCACCCTAGCCCTCTCCCCACTGCGGTGGGGAGAGGGGACTGACTCAGAACCGCGTCGGGTAAGACCCGAACACCCGCACGCTCTCCGCCATCTCCCGCAGATTGTCGAGCGCGCGCGCCACCGCGGCGTCGCTCTCCCGTCCGATCACGTCGAGGTAGAACGCGTACTCCCACGGCTGGCCCTCGATGGGCCGCGACTCGATCTTGGAGAGGTCGATCTCCAGCAGGGCGAAGGTGCCGAGGGCGCGGAAGAGGGCGCCGGGCTTGTTCTCGATGCGTAAGACGATCGACGTCTTCCACCGTCGCGGCACCTCGGTTGGTGAGATGGCGTGCGCGCGTGGGGCGAGGAGGAAGAAGCGGGTGAAGTTCTGCGGGTTGTCCTCGATGCCGCGGGCGAGGATCCGGCCGCGATAGATCGTCGCCGCGGCCTCGGAGGCGATGCCCGCTTCATCCGGGCGGCCTCGCTCGAGGACGAGGCGCACGCCGCCGGCCGTGTCGTGCACCGGCACCGGCTCGATCTGCGGATTCGTGGCGAAGAAGCGGGTGCACTGCGCGAGCGCCACTGGATGCGAGTAGACGCGCCGCAGCTCACCGACCGCGGTGTCGCGCGGCGCGATGAGGTTGTGCACGATGCGCAGGTGGGTCTCCGCGGCGATGGTGAGGTCGGACTGCGCCAGCAGGTCGTAGTTGCGGTGGATCGAGCCGGCCAGGCTGTTCTCGATCGGCGCCACGCAGCAGTCGGCGGCGCCGTCGGTCAGCGAGGCGAACATGGTCTCGAAGGAGAGGCAGGGGACGCCGTCGATGTCGCGGCCGAGGAGGCGGCGCGCCGCGCTCTCGCTGAATGCTCCCGGCTCGCCCTGATACGCCACTCGCAGTTGCATGATTCCTCCGTAAAACAAAAAGCCCGCTCCGTGAGGAGCGGGCTTTCGTAAGTTGCGTTTCGTGAGTGATTACACGGCGCGCGGTCCCGCTCCTGATCTGGTGCCGAAGGCAAAAAATCGGAACGAGTGCGTGCGCTGCATGTGTGGAGTGTACACCGCACTGTCATCCTGAGCCGCAGGAACGGACCCACGCAGCCTAAAGCATGGCGGCGAAGGACCCCCTCCGTGTGGACGCGAACCGCTCCGTCGGCAGGGGATCCTTCGCCGTCTACGCGGCTCAGGATGACAGCGGTGTGTGGCCGCCGCTCCGTAAGAACTTCTTAGGATTCACCACGCCCCGAATCCCACCTTTTCCGATCTCCCTAGCAACTTCTTAGCAACCGCGTTTCCGGGCGACGCCTAGATTGCGTGCAAAGGAGAAACGCAGTGACCATCATGGAAACCGCAGTCGATCGCAGCGTCGCCACCGCGCTCGAGACGATGCTTCTGATCCGCACCTTCGAAGAGAAATCCGCCGAGCGGCAGGCCGCCGGCAAGTCGGGCAGTGTGTGCACCTCCGTGGGGCAGGAAGCGGCGGCGGTCGGCGTCGTCAGCGTCCTGCAGAAGAACGATCTCATCCTGACCAACCACCGCAGCGCGGGCCACCTCCTGGCGCGCGGCGCCGATCCGGGACGCCTCTTCGCCGAGATTGCCGGCAAGGCCACGGGCTACTGCAAAGGGAAGAGCGGCAGCCTGCACATCTCCGTCAAGGAGCTCGGCGTCGTGCTGACGTCGACCATCGTCGGCGGCGAGCTGTCGCTGGCGCCGGGCGTCGGTCTCTCGCTCTCGATGCAGGACACCGACGCCATCGCCGTCGTCTTCTTCGGCGACGGTGCGGCCACCGAGGGCATCTTCCACGAGGCGCTGAACCTGGCGGCGGTGTGGAACCTGCCGGTGCTCTTCGTCTGCGAGAACAACCAGTGGCAGGCCTTCGTCCACCGCAAGGAGACCATGCTGGCCGACCACGTCAGCGACTGGGCGCGCCCGTACGGCATGCCGGCCGTCACGGTCGACGGCAACGACGTCGAGGCCGTGCACGCGGCGGCGCGGCTCGCGGCCGACTATGTCCGCACCACGCGCAAGCCGTACTTTCTCGAGGCCTACACGTACCGCACGCGCGGCCACATGGAGCCCGACACGCAGGCGTACGTGGATCCGGAGGAACTGGCGTCGTGGAAGCGCCGCGATCCGATCGCGCTGCTCGAATCGCGCTTCGCCCCCGAGGAGCTGGCCGAGATCCGCGCGCGCGTGACCGAAACCATCGAGTCCGCGGCCGCGTTTGCCGACGCCTCGCCGTATCCCTCCTTCGCCGAAATGACCACCGACGTCTACGCGTAACAAGTCATAAAGGAACGACGACCATGAGAACGATCACTGTCGACGAAGCAATGACCGAAGCACTGGCCGAGGAGATGCGCCGCGACGCGAGCGTCATCGCCTTCGGCGAGGGCGTGGCCACCAAGAACTACAAACTGGTCGAGGAGTTCGGCGCGAAGCGTGTCCGCAACACGCCGCTGGCCGAGGGCATCATCGCCGGCACCGCGGCCGGGGCGGCGGCGACCGGACTGCGTCCCGTCATCGACCTCCTTTTCGCGCCGTTCCTCACCTTCGCCATGGACGAGCTGGTGAACAGCGCCGGCAAGCTGCGCTACCTCTCCGGCGGCCAGTTCGCCTTCCCGCTGGTGGCCATCACGCGCACGGGCGGCGGGTGGGGTGTCGGCGCGCAGCACAACCACAACGTGGAGTCGTGGTTCGTGAACACGCCGGGCGTGAAGGTGGTCATGCCCTCGACGGCCGCCGATTTCAAGGGACTGCTCAAGAGCGCCATCCGCGACGACAACCCGGTGATGTTCTTCACCGACATCGGCCTGATCTACACGCCGGGCGAAGTGCCGGAGACGGACGATCACGTGATACCGATCGGCAAGGCCGCGGTGCGCCGCGAGGGGAGCGACGTGTCGCTGATCTCGTACGCGAAGACGGTGCACACCTGCGTCGCCGCGGCGGAGGCGCTGGCGGAGCACGGCGTGTCGGCCGAGGTGATCGATCTCCGCTCGCTCAAGCCACTCGACGAGGAGACGATCCTGGCCTCGGTGCGCAAGACGGGCCGCGCCATCGTCGTCCACGAGGCCGCCGCGCCATGCGGCGTCGGCGCCGAGATCTCGGCCATCCTCGCGGAGAAAGCCTTCGGTGCGCTGAAGGCGCCGGTGGTGCGCCTCACGGGACCGGACGCGCCGGCCGCGGCGTCGTTCCCCCTCGAGGCCGCGTTCGCCCCGCAGGCGGATGCGATCGTGAGCGCGGCGTTGCGGATCGCGCGTAACGACGCGTAATGGCGTAAACCAGTCCCCTCTCCCCGCGCACGGGGAGAGGGTTAGGGTGAGGGGCTCCCTTCTGCCCAGCGCCACAACCCCTCACCCTAGCCCTCTCCCCGCTCTTCGCGGGGAGAGGGGACAGGTGGTCCCGAGACGCGCCTCTGCGCGCTCGAACTTCGCGAATAAGATTCGCGCGTGCGGCTCGCGTTCCTCGGCGGGATCTACTCCAACTACCACGCCCTCGTGGCGGCGCTCGATGAGATCGGGCGCCGTCACGCCGACCGCACGTACTTTCTCGGCGACCTCGGCGCCTTCGGTCCGTACCCGGACCGTGTGCCGCGCCTCCTCATCGAGCGCGGCATCGCCGGCATCCAGGGCAACTACGAGGAGTCGCTCTCCACGCGCGCGACCGACTGCCACTGCGGCTACACCGACCCGCGCGACAACCACTTCGCGCAGCTCTCCTACGACTACACCTTCGCCAATACCAGCGATGCGTACAAGGACTGGATGGGGACGTTGCCGGGCGAGATCCGCTTTACCCAGGATGGCAAACGCTTCCTGCTGGTGCACGGCTCGCCGCGCAGGATCAACGAGTTCCTCTGGCGGTCGACGTCGCCGCAGCCGTTCCTCGAGAAGCTCTGTCGCGACCATGACGCGGACGTCATCCTCTGCACGCACACCGGGCTGCAGTGGCATCAGGCGCTCGGCGACGGACGGCACGTGATTAACGCCGGCGTGATCGGCCGTCCGGCGAACGACGGACACACGAATGTCTGGATCACGATCGTGGAGACGGAGCCGTTCGGCGTGGAGTTCGTGCCCATCGTGTACGACCACGCCACGCTCACGCGCGAGATGCGCGAGGAGCGCTTGCCCGCGGAGTTCGTGGAGACGATCGAGAGCGGGTGGTGGACGACGTGCCTCGAAATCCTGCCACCCAAGGAGCGTTCCGCGGGACGGTTTTAGGCGAACCGAAACGCTACCGTGCCACGAGATGCGCGCCTCGCATTTGCTGTCATCCCGAGCGTGAGTCGAGGGACCTGGGAGGGCGGGGCGGCTCGAGGCTTGTGGCTCATGCAGCGCACCCCCCACCCGCCCAGGTCCCTCGACTCACGCTCGGGATGACAGTGATGTCGCGCCCGGAGCTCACCGCAACGGGTCGCGGCGGCGGTCGGCCGGGTCTTCTTCTTCCCAGCCGAAATCGCGGTCCTCGGGCTCGGGGCGGGGGGCGTCTTCGGGGAGGTAGCCGGTGGGCGGACGCTCGTCGTGGCCACCGAGCGGCACGCCGCGTCCTGCGCCTCCGTCGACCTGGCCGGAGCTCTTTCTCCTTCGCTGGTACATGCACAGAGATGATTGCAAAGGACGTGACCGGTCCGATGGGCATCGTGTTTGATAGTGGCGAGCCCGGAGGTTTACACGACATGCAAAAACTCTCATCAGTCTTTTTCGCGCTGCTCCTCGGCGCATGCGCCACGACGGACACGAGCATGCCGGCGACGCCGAACGTCGACGGCCACATCGCGGGGATCACGCTCGCGGCCAACGAAGGGGAGATCCAGCAGGGGAACGCGGCCTCGTCCCGCGCCACGAACGGGGACGTGCGCTCCTTCGCGCAGATGATGGTCACGGACCACACCAACGCCCTCAACGCCGCGCGCGACACGGCGGCCCGGGCCGGCATCACGCCCATGGAGAACGACACCACGGCCGCGCTCCGCAGCACCTCGCCGCAGGTGATCACCAACCTCGGCACGTACACGGGCGTCGCCTACGACCGCCAGTACATGGATTACCAGATCGCGCTACACCAGTGGCTGCTCACCGGCCTCGACACGCAGCTCATCCCGCTGGCGCACAACGGCGAGCTGAAGACGTTGCTGCAGACGCAACGCGCCTCGGTCGCCGCGCATCTGGAGCAAGCCCGCTCCATCCGGGGCCGTCTGTAACCGGTCGTTGGCGAAATCGTGGCGGGGCGGATCCAGGAGTGGGCGCAGAGGATCGTCGAACTTACCAGTGCTTTCCGTCCTCGCGGTAAACGTTGCCGCCGAACCGGCGGACAAATCTGACAGCCCAGCTTGCGACAAACGGAAAAGCTGTGCACATGATTTGCAGTAGATGAGAAGCGTCGGCGTTGCCATCCACCACCGGGCCGCCAAGCTTATAGCGCCGACGCTTTTCCCCCTTGTTGTCGGGGCGTCCAGCGGAACGGCGAAGCCGCTGGGCGCCCCAATTTTTTTGAGCGTCCGGGCGTCAGCAGGCCTTTTTCCGGCGTCCGTCGTTCAGCGGGCCACGGCTTCCGACGGCTTGTCGCCTCGGAGGAGGTAACGGCGGATGATCTCGACGCGCGACCGCGCCTCCCGCTCCTTCTCCTCGAAGCGCTCCACCAGCCATTGATTGCCGCGGCTGCGCTCGTTCGCCGCGAGGCGGCTGGAAAGGCGGGCGTTCTCCTCCAGCGTCTTCATGGCCGACCAGAGCGCCTCCTCCAGCACGTCATCCTGCGCCTCCATCATCGTGTCCGGCGAGAAGGCGTGCCCGACGCGGCAGCGGTAGCGGACATACTCCGGCTCCTCGATCTCCCACAGCACCCCTCCGCAATCGGGGCACGAGTACGGCGAGGGATTGCCGGGACGGTCGTCGCTGTGCAACGCATCGTGGTCGAGTCTGGCCATATTGGTCTCCAGCCGCAGCGCCGGCGGCGGCGCCTCGGCAGGGGGCGGCGCGGCCGACTGTCGCACCAGACGGGTCAGCAGGGCCGCCAGCTCGGCGAGCGGCACGACGTGATCCACCTCCACATTGTCGACGGCGCTCTGCGGCATCGCCGAGTACATCGCGTCGCTGGGGTCCTGCACGACGGCCACGCCGCCGCATTGTTTGATGGCCACCAGTCCGGCCGTGCCGTCGTCGAGCGTGCCGCTGAGGATCACCCCGATCGCGTTCGGCCCTGCCGCCAGCGCCGCGCTGCGGAACAGCGGGTCGACGGCAGGCCGGTGGCGGTTCTCCCGAGGGCCGCGTGCGAGCGTCAGCGTGAGGGGGTCGCCGTCGTTGATGACCAGGTGCAGATTCGGCGCGGCCACGTAGATCGTGCCGGCCGCGAATTCCTCGCCGTCGACGGCCGTCTTTGCGTGCAGCTTTCCTTTGCGCGCCAGGATGGCCGCGAGCATGCTCGGGGAGTCGGGCGGAACGTGCAGGACGACGGCGATCGGCGCTGGGAAATCGCCCGGAAGATCGCGGACGAGCTGCATCAGGGCATCCACCCCGCCGGCCGAGGCCCCGATGACGACGAGGCGATCTTCTGACAGAATTCGCTCCATTCTTGCAGTCCCAGCAAAAGGACTGCCGAAATGACCGATGGATGACCCCAGCGCAGAGGTAGTGACCGAGGCCTCGGACGCTCCACCCGCGACCGCGCCCGATTTCCCCATCGTCGCCGTCGGTGCCTCGGCCGGCGGCATCGAGCCGTTCCTCGAGCTCCTTGGCAACGTCGGCGAGCATCCCGGTGTGGCCTTCGTCTTCATCCTCCACCAGGAACGGCATCGCGACGAGCTGGCCAAAGTGGTGGCGCGGGCGACGAAGATGCCGGTGGTGCGCGCCGAGGACGGAATGCTCGTCGAGGCCAATCGCGTGTACGTGGCTCCCTCGGACGCCGTGCTGACGATGGAAGGGGACTGTCTGGCGGCCCGTCCCCGTCTGGAGGCGCGCGAGCTGCCCATCGATATCTTCTTCCGTTCTCTCTCCGCGGAGCACGGCAGCCGTGCCATCGCCGTGGTCCTGTCCGGCTCCGCCTCCGACGGCGCCCTCGGCACACGGGCCGTGAAGGCCGAGGGAGGGATCACCTTCGCCCAGGACCGCAGCGCGAAGTTCCCCCAGATGCCGCACGCCGCCGGCGACGCCGGCTCGATCGACTACGTCCTCCCGCCCCGGCTGATCGCGGAGGAGCTGCTGCGCATCGGCCGGCACTTCGGCGGCGGCGATTCGAGTCCGCGCCTTCCGGCGCGCGAGCTCTCCTCCGTGTTCGCGCTGCTGCATGCGTTCCACGACGTCGACTTCACCCACTACAAGCCGAGCACGATCGAGCGCCGCATCCGCCGGCGCATGGCCATGCACAAGCTCGACGACCTTGCCGAATACGTGGCGCTGCTGCGCGAGAACGACGCCGAGCGTGAACAGCTCTACGGCGACCTGCTGATCCGGGTGACGTCGTTCTTTCGCGATCCGGAAGTCTTCGAGGCGGTCGCGCGCGACATCCTGCCGGCCATGATCCGCGAGCGGGACGGCGAGACGCCGCTGCGCATCTGGGTGCCGGGCTGCGCGACGGGGGAGGAGGTCTACTCTCTGGCCATCACGCTGCTCGAAGCGGAGTACGCGTCGGGAGTGGCCTCTCCGATCCAGATCTTCGGCACCGACATCAGCGAAGCCGCGCTCGAGCGCGCGCGGCAGGGTATCTATCCCGACAGCATCTCCGCCGAGGTATCGCCGGAGCGGCTGCGACGGTTCTTCACCGCCTCCGAGGGGGAGTATCGGGTAGCCAAGGCGGTGCGCGACTGCTGCATCTTCGCCCGGCAGGACCTCACCCGCGATCCGCCGTTCTCGCGGCTGGACCTGATCAGTTGCCGCAACGTGCTGATCTACCTCGGCGAGAAGCTGCAGCGCAAAGTGATGTCGATCTTCCACTACGCGCTCCGTCCCCAGGGCTGCCTGCTCCTCGGCAGCTCGGAGACCATCGGCAACTTCGGCGACCTTTTCGCCGTGGCCGACCGGGCCCACAAGATCTACCGCAAAAAACCTGGCCGCAATGCGTTCACCATGGGGTTCGAGCCCGCCGCCGCCCCGCGCGAGAAAGTCGAGAAGGTGCGAATGCCCGACGAGGCAACTTCACCCGGCAATGTCTTTCGGGAGGCGGACCGTCTCATGCTGGCGCGCTTCTCCCCCCCGGCCGTCCTCATCAACGAGAGCATGGACGTACTGCAGTTCCGCGGCAGGACGGGCACGTTCCTCGAGCCGCCCGCCGGCGTGGCCAGTTTCAACGTACTGAAGATGGCCCGGGAAGGGCTCGTGGCCGAGCTGCGGGCCGCCATCACCGCCGCGCGGGCGCAGGAAGTGCCGGTGCGGCGCGAAGGGATCCGCATGCAGGCCGAAGGCGGGCCGATCCAGGTCAACATCGAGGTGATGCCGTTCGCGGCTGCGACGCGCGAGCGCTATCAGATCATCCTCTTCGAGCAGGTGGCCGAGCCGGCGCCGGCAGCGAAGCAGGCCCGCGGAAAGAAATCGAGGCCTGAAGCGGATACGCGCGAGAGCGGGCGCCTCCGCCGCGAGCTGGAGGCCACGCGCGAGTATCTGCAGTCGATCATCGAAGAGCAGGAGGCGATGAACGAGGAGCTGCGCTCGGCCAACGAGGAGATCCAGTCCAGCAACGAGGAGTTGCAGAGCACGAACGAGGAGCTGGAGACGGCCAAGGAAGAGCTGCAGTCGTCGAACGAGGAGCTGACCACGCTCAATGAGGAGCTGGAGAACCGCAACGACGAGATGGGGCAGGCCAACAACGACCTGACCAACCTCCTGGCCTCGGTCGACCTGCCGATCGTGATGCTCGACAACAACCTGCGCGTGCGCCGCTTCAACCCCGGCGCGCAGCGCGTGCTCAGTCTGATCAACGGCGACGTCGGCCGGCCGCTGGGCGATCTCAAGACCACGCTCCTGATCGACGACCTGGAGCAGATGATCCGCGACGTGATCGAGAATCTGGAGACGCGCGAGGTGGGGGTGCAGGACCGGCGGGGACAGTGGTACTCGCTACGCGTGCGGCCCTGCCGGACCACGGAGAACCGGATCGAGGGCGCGGTGCTGGTGCTCATTGACCGGAAGACCTAGTTCGCAGCTGGCAGCTCGCAGCTCGCAGGAGACCGTGACGTAGTGAGCTCGCAGGTCGCATTCAACGACCGAGGGTCCTCTCATCCCAACACGCCCGACATTGTCATCCTTGAGAGCTGTGAAGAAATGCTGATCCGTCGCGAGGGCAGACGCCTACGAGCGAGGCGGCACGGGGGGAGTCCCATGTTATCGAGACGACCTCCCCCGCACGCCGGAGGCGTGACGTAGATTAGACGGTGGCAAACGCCGCAGGCGAGCCGCCACCGGCCCGGTTACGAACGAAGAGTTGCACCCCGGAGGGGTGCGGGGGATCGATGCCATCGACTGCGAGGACGCGACCCCGCCGGGGTCGTGGGGGAGGGCGGATCTTGCCCGGTGGCGGCGTACCTTCGGTACTTGCCACCGGCTAATTTACGACACGCCTCCGGCGTGCAACCCGAATCCGGTTCCCGAATCGCAGCTGCCAGGAGACCGGCGCTCCTGCGAGCTGCCGGCTGCGAGCTGCCAGCTCCCGCCCTCAGGCGCGCTTCTTCATGCGCTTGCGGACCGTCTCGAGCTCTTCGCGCAGGAAATCGACCTGCGCCAGCAGCTCTTCGACCTGCTGCGTGACGTCGCGCACCGCGGCGCCGCGGGCGCGGCCGCGCGGCGTGCGACGCTCGGCGGCCAGATCGCGCCACAGCTCGGCGCGCTTCTTTGTCTCCAGCATGGCGATGCGATGCGCGAGCGGGTCGACTTTCGCTGCATTCTCGTCGGTCCCGTCCAGCATGTCGCTGGCCGAGACTTCGAGCACTTTGGCCAGGGTCAGGAAGATGCCCAGATCGACGGACTGCTTGTCGTTCTCGATCCGCGACAGCGTGGCCACGCTGATCTTTGCCTTTCCGGCTACGTCCGCAAGCGACCGGCCCTGGGCCTGCCGCAGTTCTCGAATCCGCTCTCCGACCATGGCTGACATCGTCGCCTCGTTCCTTGTTTGCGTCAACGACGATCCCACACCGTTGACGACGTGTTTGCAGGGTATGCAAAAATCGGGGTCAGTATACGCGGACTGGGCCGTCGCAGCAGCGGTGCAGGGCTCTCTGCAGGTCGTCCACCGCAAACGGCTTCGGCAGCACCGCGCCGACGGCGTGCATTGGCGTGCATGCAGACCACTGTCTTGCGGCAACAGTGGTGACGACGATCACGCGCGGCAACATTTCCGGCTGCTCCCGCTCGAGATATGCGAGGACATCCGTTCCCGCGATTTCCGGCAGGATCAGTTCGAGGATGACCGCGTCGAAGGAGTGCGTCTGGAGTAGCGCGAGGGCGCTGCGGCCGTCACCCGCGTCGACCGGCCGCCGCGGCAGCCGCCGCACGATCATCGCCAGCAGATGGCGGATCGACGGGTCTCCGTCCGCGATGAGAACCTCGCCGTGCGTCTCCATGGGAATCCTTGCGTGAGATGCAAAAGTGTAACACCACAGTTGCACCATCCTGCATCTGGCCCTTTTCTTGCGGCCCCGTCTGCCATGGCTCGATCGCCGGGGCCGTCCATCGCCGAGTCGCTCCGCGAGTACGGCCGCGGCCTCGCCGGCGGTCTGATCTTCAGTCTGCCGCTCCTCTATACGATGGAGGTCTGGTGGGAGGGCTTCAACGCGCGACCGGTGCGTTTGCTCTTCTACGTCGTGGCCACGTTCGTCCTGCTCCTCGGCTACAACCGCTACGCCGGGATGCGCCGCGACGCGAGCTGGACGGAGGTGGCCATCGACTCGGTGGAGGAGCTCGGCCTCGGCGTCGCCACCTCGGCCATCATGCTCTACGCCATCGGCCGGATCGGCCCGCACACGACGCTCGCCGAGACGGTCGGACAGATCGTGATCGAGGCCGGGATCGTAGCCATCGGCTTCTCGGTCGGGACCGCGCAACTCGGCAGCGGCGACGAGGAAGAGGACAGCGGCATGGCCGAGGATGACGACGGGGAAGTGCACTTCGGCGGGCAGGTGGTGGTGACGTTCTGCGGCGCGGTGCTGTTTGCCGCCAACGTGGCGCCGACCGAGGAGATCCTGGTCATCGCCATCGAGACCGGGCCGCTGCGATTGCTGCTCCTGGCCGCCATCTCGCTCGCGCTGGGCGCGCTCGTTCTCTACTTCACCGACTTTGCTCGCGCGAAGCGTTATTCGCCGGTCGAGACGAAGCGGCAGGCGTTCCGCGGCACGATCATCACCTACGCGATCGCGCTCGGCGCGTCGGCGGTCATTCTCTGGTTCTTCGGACGCTTCGACGGCCAGGCCGCGGCGGTGATCGTCAGCGAGACGGTCGTCCTCGGATTTCCCGCCACGCTCGGCGCGTCGGCAGGAAGGTTGTTGCTGCAGTCATGAAACGCCCGCACAAGAACTGGCTGGAATGGAGTGTCTTCGCCGCCAGCGCGGTGATCGTGTCGACGGTGCTCGGCTACCTCGGCTGGTGCGCGTTGCAGGACCACGACACGCCGCCCGACCTGCGCATCTTCACCGGCGCCGCCATCGCCGGCGCAAACTCTCACCGCGTGCCGGTGATGGTCCGCAACGTCGGTGAGTCGACGGCGGAGTCGGTCGTCATCGAGGTGCTGCTGATGCGCGGCAAGGAAGAGGTCGAAAGCGCCGAGCTCGATCTCCCCTTTGTCCCGCGCCAGTCGGAAAGGGAAGGGTGGGTCACGTTCCGCCACGATCCGCGCTGCTGCACGCTGGAGTCGCGCGCGGTGGGATACGAGACGCCGTAGTACCTGTCCCGGATTGTCCGCATTGGGGGACGATCCGTGAAGACGCGGAGCACAAGCGTGAAGTTCGCGACTGTACGCATGAAAGCGCGGCCTTCACGCGTGCGACAAAAGCTGGCACGCTCGCGATCGGCCCGAAGCGAGTGCGCGATCGTGGACTTCAGCGTCACGCATCACGACTGCAACGTCGCGATGAATCGACTTCAGGCTTGCGTCGAATCACCGTGAGCGCAAAGTCCCGCGCTGGAGCCTTCATCACGGCGATGTCAGACTGTGAGGTCGCGGACCTTACGGCCTGAGGTCGCGGGCTTCACGCGTGGAGTGGCCGGATTCACGCCTGCGGTCGCGGACTTTGCGCGTGAAGGGACAAGATCTGGACGCCTGCAGTAGCGCGCTTTACGCCTGCGGTCGCCGGCTTCAGGGTTGCAGCCGCGGGACTTGCGGCTCGAAGTCGCGGTCTTCACGCCTGCAGTCGCAGGGCTTCACGCTTGAAGTCGTGGGACCTCACGCTTGCAGTGGAGCGACCGTACGCTTGCGGTGGCGGGATTTCACGCGCGAAGCCGCGAACTTTACGCGCGAAGCTGCGGATTTCACGCTCGGGGCCGGCCCCCATTTGTACTCAGCGCTCGCCCAATCCGTCGACGAACCGCTCCAGCAGTCCCGCCAGTTGCTTCCGGTCGCGCGACGGCATGGCCTCCACCGCTTCGAGGATTTTCTCCTGCGCGGGCGGGGGTGATTTGCGGAGCATGGTGCGGCCTTTGGCGGTGAGGCGCAGCTCGACGTGGCGGCGGTCTTCTTTCCTGGCCGTGCGCGTGACGTAGCCCGCGTCGATGAGCCGGTGCACGACGACCGAGGCGGAGCTCTGGTCGGTGGCGGTGCGCTCGGCGACGGCGTTCAGCGAGAGCGCCTGGTCCTGCTCGAGGGCGTGCAGGACGAGCATCTGCGCGGCGCTGATTCCATACCTCGCCTGCGCCTCGCGGTCGAACAGCCGCAACGCCCGCGCGAGCTGCCGGATCGCTCCGAGGATGCGCTCTCCCTCGTCGTCACCCGCCGCCCGTTTCGTTCGCGTCGCCATGGGGAGGCGCATCGTATACGCGCGACCTGACCTTCATCAATCCGCGCCCCCGTGATTTTTCGTGAGCCGTTTTCGCGAGCTTCTCCGCGTGAGTGGGCAGGAGGAAACAAACAATGTTGAAAGCAATCGGGAAATGGGCAGTGCAGACAGCAGTCACTTACGTCGTCGGCAAGCTTCTCAACAAGTAAAACAAAGGAGAAACGTCATGGGATGCGGAGACATCGGAGTCCAGTTGGTCAAGGAAGGCGTGAAGTACGGGATTGAGAAGGTCGGCGAGGCGGTCGGGTTGCCGAAGCCCGTCGCCAAGGGGTTCGCAGCCGTGGTCGGATTCTTCATCGGCTGACCGGAGGGAAGCATGAACTGCCACGACTTCCCCACGAAGACCAACACCTGGCAGCCGCAGTCGCAACGCACCCGCCGCATGGCGGGTGTCGTTGCGTGAGGGGGGTAGGGGACTGCCGCCGTTCTGTCACTCCTTAATGGTGGCCGAGCGTGAGGAGGTGACGCGGCTCCTCGTCGAGTGGAGCGATGGCCGGGCCGACGCGCTCGACGCGCTGATGCCGCTGGTTTACGACGAGCTGCGCCGCCTGGCCCGCTCCTATCTCGGCCGCGAGCGCGCAGGCCACACCCTGCAGCCGACGGCGCTCGTCAACGAAGCCTATCTGCGCCTCGTCGATCAGCGCAGCGTGCGCTGGCAGAACCGCGCGCACTTTTTCGGCATCGCCGCGCAGCTCATGCGGCGTCTCCTCGTCGATCACGCCCGAGCGGCAAACGCGGAGAAACGTGGTGGCGGCGCGCCGCGCCTCGAGCTGGAAGCCGCCGAGCACGCGGCCGCACCGGGACCCGGCGTGGATCTCGAAGAGCTCGATCGCGCGCTGGAGCGCCTGGCGCGGATCGACCCGCGGCAGAGCCGCATCGTGGAGCTCCGCTACTTCGCCGGCGCGACGAACGAAGAAACAGCCGAGGCCCTCAGTATTGCCGTGGCTACCGTCAAGCGCGACTGGACCGTCGCCCGCGCCTGGCTGCGCCGCGAGTTGGGAGGCTCGTCATGACGCGGCGGCGTCAGCCGCGGCCAGGAGCGCAGCAACCATCAGTGCGGTGGCTCCCGCGGCCGCGACGGCTCCGGCCCCTGGAAGCAGTGCGAATGCAAACGGTGCGGCGGCCAGGGCGGCAGCCAGCGCAATGAGGACATTGGCGATGTGATGTTTCTTCAACGGCACCTCCGGTAGAGATCGATCTCACTCACACACGCGAGACGGAGAGGCCAAACGGCTCAGCGAGGATGCACATGGAAACCGGCGAGCAGTGGGAACGCATCAAAGAGCTGTTCGATCGCGCGCTGTCTCTTCCTGCCGCCGACCGCGCCGCTTTCCTGGCTCGCGAGGCTCCGGACGAGCCGTTGCGGCGCCGCGTCGAGACGCTGCTCGCCTCACACGAGGCCGATCCTGAATACCTCGAGGAGGGAGTGGGCGAGCGCGCCGCGACCTTGCTGGCCGGCGCGCCGGATCCGATGATCGGACGCCGGGTCGGCCTCTACCGGGTCGTCGAGGAGATCGCGCGCGGCGGCATGGGGACCGTTTACCTCGCCGAGCGCACGGACGCCTTCCGCAAACGGTTCGCGCTTAAGATCGTGAAACGCGGCATGGACACCGACGAGGTCGTCCGGCGCTTCCAGTACGAGCGACAGGTCCTCGCTTCGCTCGAACATCCGCGGATCGCCCGCATCGTCGACGGCGGCGCGACCGATGACGGTCTGCCGTACCTGGTCATGGACTACATCGAAGGAGAGGCCCTTGACGACTACTGCGCGGCGAAACGGCTGAGCGTCGACGACCGGCTGCGGCTTTTTCTCGCCGTCTGCGACGCAGTTGCGTACGCGCACCGCAGCCTGGTCATTCATCGCGATCTCAAGCCGACGAACATCGTCGTCGGCGCGGACGGCCAGCCGGTGCTGCTTGATTTCGGTATCGCCAAGGTGCTCGATGCTCGCATCGTCGGGGCCACGGTCGCGGACACCGTCGCCGGCCTGGTGCCGATGACGCCGGAGTACGCCAGTCCCGAACAACTCCTCAACCGGCCGGTAACGACCGCCAGCGACGTCTATTCGCTCGGCGTCATCCTGCACGAGCTCCTCACCGGTGCGCCCCTGACGAAGATCGACGCCGTCAATGCCGAATCGCTGGAGCGGCTTGCGGCTCGCGATGCGCCATTGCCGAGCAGCGTCGTCCAGGGTCCGGAGGCCCGCAGATTACGCGGTGACCTCGATACGATCGTCGGCCGTGCTCTCGAGCACGAGCCGTCCCGCCGCTACCCGAGCGTCGACGAGATGGCGGCCGACATCCGCCGCCATCTCGACGGCCGGCCCATCGCGGCGCGTCCGAGCCACTGGACGTATCGCGCCGGCAAGTTCGTCCGGCGCCACCGCCTCGCCGTCGGCATCGCGCTCGTGCTGCTGATCGTCGTGGCGGGCGCTTCGGCATTGACGTTCGATCAGAAGCGTCGGGCCGAGGAGCAGCGGAAGATTGCCACCGACGCGGCGCATCGGATGGTGCTCGTCGTCGCGGATGCGATGACGCGAATGTCGGGGCCGACGCAGGCGCGGCTGCGGCTGCTCGATGAGGCGCGGACGATCTTCGACCGCGTCAAGACCACCGGTGGCGTCGATCGGAAGCTGGTTCTCGATGTGGGAGAGACAAACCGTTCGATGGCCTCGGCCTATCTGACGCTCGGCGATGCGGCTCGCGCGTACGAGCGCATTCGCATCGCCGAAGGCGTGCTGGCACCGCTCGCGAAAGCGGACGACGTCAATGTTGACGAGCTGTCGACTTACGGCGGGACGCAGCAGGATCTCGGCGATATTCAGGTTGCCCTTGGGAGACCGGCCGAGGCGCTGACGTCGTATGACCGCGCCATCGCCGCGCTCGCGCGTGCGGCTGCGCGACCCGAGGCGCGCACGTCCGTGAAGTCCGCGTACGCGTTGGCCATCTCGCGGAAAGCCGATCGTCTTTTCGAGGAAGGCAAGTACGCGCCGGCCGAGGCGCTCTATCGGAAGACATTTCACGATCTCGGCGTGCTACGCACGGCGGTGCCGCGCGATCCGATCACTGCCTCGCGTTACGCGACGGCGCACGAGCGCATCGCTGACTGCCTCTATTACAGCGGTCGCGTCGACGAGAGCTGCGACGGGTATCGCCGCACTCTGGAGCTACGCCGCAAAACACTTGCGCTGGCACCCGACTCGGCCGACGCCCAGCGCATGCTCGCACTGACGACACAGTATTGTGGCTGGTGCGCCGAGAATTCGAAGCGCGTCGAAGAGGCCATCGCACTCTACGAAGACGGCGTTGCAATCCAGCGCCGGCTGCTGGCCGCGGACCCGGCGAGCCGGAGGGCGGTGACGAATCTCATGGGCGGTCTGAGTCAGCTTGCAAGCGCCTACGGCACTTCGGGCCGGGCGGAGAAAGCGATCGAGCTGCTCGAAGAGTCCGATCGCGCGGCGCGGTCGCATCGCGCCACGTACGGGTTCGTTCCGCAGATTGCTCTCGCTTCCGCGAACAACGCCCAGGTGCTCGCCCAGACACTCACCGGAATGCGGCGGTGGAGCGACGCGCAACGTGCGCTCGAAGCGGCGGCGCGCGACTTTGACGCGCTGCGGCGGGCCGACCCGAGCAATGTCGAGCACTTGCGCAACATCGTCTCGATCGAGCTTTCCATCGCGAAAATGTTCCGGATGCGCGGCGACGCTTCGGCGTCACTCACGCATGCGTCGCTCGCCGTAGAGCGGGCTCGCGAAGCGAGCGGCCAGTCTCGCGTCTCGCACGACTCGCAGGAGCTTGCCCGGACGCTGCACGACCTGGCTGTCGCACGACTGGCGACCGGCGATCGCGCCGGGGCGCGCACAGCGGCGGAGGAGGGAGTGCGCATTCTGCGGGACCTGCAGGCGCGCGGCCAGTTGTCGCCGTCGTCGGCTGGTGCCGCGGAGTATCTGCCGGAGTTGGAGAAACTGCGCGCTCACCTCCCGTGATGCTACGGCGCCTACCGATCATCAACGGCGAGGAAATCGCGAACGGAGCGCCGACGCGCCGTTCCCCCGCGATAGACTTTCCTCATGCGAATCCTCGCGGGGGACATCGGCGGGACGAAGACGCTGCTGCGGTGCGTCGAGTCGAATGGGGAGGTGTCGGCCGAGGAGCGCTTCGAGAGCGGCGCGCACGCCACGTTCGACGATCTCCTGCGCGCCTTCCTTCCGCGCGTTCCCGGCGGGATCGACGCGGCCTGCTTCGCGGTGGCCGGGCCCGTGATCGGCGCACGCGCGGAGGTCACGAACCTCGGGTGGGTGATGGAGGCGGGCGAGCTGTCGCGCGCGTTCGCCATTCCGCACGTCACGCTCATCAACGACTTCTCGGCGATCGCCCTCGGAGTGCCGCTGCTGCGCGAAGGCGATCTGATCTCGCTCCATCGCGGCCAGCGCGACACCACCGCGCCGATCGCCATCCTCGGGGCGGGGACGGGACTGGGGGAGGCCATCCTCACGCATCACGGCGGGATGTATCACGTCGTGCCGACCGAGGGGGGGCACGCCGACTTTGCGCCGCAGGATGAAGAGCAGGCGCGCCTCTTCCTCTTCCTGCACGAGCAGCTCGGACACGTGAGCTGGGAGCGGCTGGTCTCCGGGATGGGCCTGGTCAACATCTTTACCTTCCTCGGCGGCGGCGACACGACGGCGGCCGACGTCGCCGAGCGAGCCGGCAACGGCGACCCGCGGGCCGTCCGCGCCTTCGAGATCTTCGTCGACATCTACGGCGCCGAGGCGGGGAACATGGCCCTGCGCGTCCTGGCCCGCGGCGGAGTGTTCCTCGCCGGCGGCATCGCCGCCAAAAACCTCTCCTGGTTCACTGACGGCCGCTTCGTCCAGGCCTTCATCCGCAAAGGCCGTTTCCGCGACCTGATGGAAACGATTCCGGTCGATCTGATCGTGAATCAGAGCGTGGGGCTGATCGGGGCGGTGGAGTCGGCACGCAGATCGGTCGGAAAATAGAGGAAAGAGAAAAGAGGAAGGAGGAAAGAGGCCCCCGCCCGGGAGCCCCGCGTTCCCGCGGCCTTACCTTTCCTCTTTCCTCTTTTCTCTTTCCTCTCCTCCCCCCAGGAATCGTCCCGAGCGCCCCACCGTTGAGGGTCGCGCGAAGGAGCATTTGATCAAATGGGTTTATCGGTAGGTATCGTGGGCTTGCCCAACGTCGGCAAGTCGACGATCTTCAACGCGCTGACGGCGGCGGGGGCGCAGAGCGCCAACTATCCTTTCTGCACCATCGAGCCGAACGTCGGCATCGTCCCGGTCGTCGACAAGCGGCTGGTCGACATCGCCGGGCTGGCCTCCAGCAAGCAGATCGTCTTCACCGACCTCAAGGTCGTCGACATCGCCGGCCTCGTGCGCGGCGCGAGCAAGGGGGAGGGGCTGGGCAACCAGTTCCTGGCCAACATCCGCGAGACGGACGCCATCCTGCACGTCGTGCGCTGCTTCGAGGATCCGAACGTCGTGCACGTCGAGGGGAGCGTCGACCCGCAGCGCGACATCGAAGTGATCGAGACCGAGCTCCTGCTGGCCGACCTCGACGCGCTGTCGAAGCGGCACGACCGCATCGGCCGCCTGGCCCGCGTCGGACAGAAGGAGTACATCGCCCAGGCCGAGGCGCTGACCAAGGCCATCGCCGCGGCGGACAAGGGGACGCCGCTCCGCGCGGCCGGCCTCGGCGACGACGAGCAGGCGCTGCTCGCGGACCTGAACCTCATCACCCTGAAGCCGGTGCTGTACGTCGCCAACGTGGCTGAGGACGATCTCGGTAAGGAGCCGCCGCTGCTGCAGAAGGTGCGCGCGGCCGCGGCGGAGAAGGGCGGCGACGTGGTCGTCATCTGCGGCGAGCTGGAGGCGCAGATCTCGACGCTGCCGGCCGACGAGCGCGGCGACTTCCTTCACGACATGGGTCTGGAAGAGCCCGGCCTGGACGTCCTCATTCGTGCGGCATACAAACTGCTGGATCTGGAGACGTTCTTCACCGCCGGGCCGAAAGAGGCGCGCGCGTGGACGATCCACCGTGGCTCGAAAGCGCCGCAGGCGGCGGGGAAGATTCACAGTGATTTCGAGCGCGGCTTCATCCGGGCGGAGACGATCGGCTTCGACGACTACATCGCCTACAAAGGCGAGCAGGCGGCGAAGGCGGCCGGGCGGATGCGCAGCGAAGGGAAGGAGTACGAGGTCCAGGACGGCGACGTGATCCTGTTCCGCTTCAACGTATGAGGACAGGTATGAGGTACGAGGGATGAGGTACGAGTCCCGCCCACCCGGCCGTGCCTGACTCATCTCTCATACCTCATACCTCATACCTCATACCTCATACCTCATCCCTCATACCTCATACCTCATCCCTCATACCTGACTCCCATGCCTGCGTTTACCCTCCAATCTTCCGAAGACCTGCCCATTCGCGGCGAGATCGACGCCGCGGAGAAGCCGCGCGCGCTCGTGATCGTCGTGCATGGGTTCAAGGGGTTCAAGGATTGGGGGTTCTTTCCGTGGACGGCGCAGCGGCTGATGCAGCATCGGCTCGTGGTCTGCCGCTTCAATATGTCGCGCTCCGGGATCGGCGACGACCCGGAGTCGTTCGACCGTCTCGACCTCTTCGAGCACGACACTTACTCGACGCAGCTCCGCGACCTCGACGTCGTCGTGCGTCACGCGCAGGGCGAGTTTCCCGGCCTGCCGACGTTTCTCTTCGGCCATTCGCGCGGCGGCGGCATCGCCCTCCTCGGCGCGCAGGACGTCCCGAACCTGCACGGCGTCGTGGCCTGGAGCCCGATCTCCCGCGTCGACCGCTGGGACGACGCGACGAAACGCGAATGGCGCCAGCGCGGCGTCCTGGAAGTGGAGAACGCGCGCACGAAGCAGGTCATGCGCATGGCGCCGGTGATGCTCGACGACTACGAGGCCAACGCCGAGCGGCTGGACATCCTCGCCGCCGCGTCGCGCCTGACCGTGCCGCTGCTCGTCGTCCACGGCGGACGCGATGACAGCGTCGCCGCGGAAGAGGGACACGCCATCGCCGCCCGCGCAGCGTTCGGCTCGATCGCCGTCCTCGGGCGCGCCAGCCACACGTTCAACGCCATCCATCCGCTGGTGCACGTGCCGTTCGAGCTGCTCACGGCCGCGGAGCTGACGGCGCATTTCATCAACGCGTACGCATAGCTGTCATCCCGAGCGTCGAGTCGAGGGACCTGGGCGGCAGGGTGGCGCGCAGCGTGTCCCGAAGCTCGTGCTGCGCGCCCCCGCCCGCCCAGGTCCCTCGACTCACGCTCGGGATGACAGTTCAGATGACAGTTACATCCGCACCTGTGCGCCCAGCTCGATGACCTGATTGGCCGGGAGCGCGAAGAAGCTCGAGGCGCTGGTGGCGTTGCGGGTCATGGCCGCGAAGAGGTGCTCGCGCCAGATGGCCATGCCGGGGTGCTTCGTCGGAATCAGCGTTTCGCGGCCGAGGAAGTAACTCGTGGTCATGGTGTTGAACGAGACTGGGCCGGCCAGCCGGTCCAGCACGTCGGGCAGGTCGGGGTCTTCCATGAAGCCGAAGCGCAGGATGAGGCGGTAGACGCCGTGGCCGAGGTCGACCCACTCCACGCGCTCGTTCTCGGCGAGGTGCGACGTCTCCTCGGATACGACGCTGAGCAGCACGACGCGCTCGTGTACGACCTTGTTGTGCTTGATGTTGTGCAGCAGCGCGGTGGGGATGCCTTCCTGCTGCCGCGTCATGAACACGGCCGTGCCGCGCACGCGGAGGATGCGGCCGCCGGTGAGCTGGGAGAGGAAGGCGTCGGTGGCGAGCTGGCTCTCGGCGAGCCGCGCGGCCAGGAGGCGCCGGCCGCTGTACCACGTCGTCATCAGTGTGAAGATCACGATGCCGACGGCGAGCGGGAACCAGCCGCCGTCCATGACCTTGACGATATTCGCGCCGAAGAACGCCAGGTCGATGATCAGGAACGGCACCGCGAACGAGAGCACGGCCACGCGGCTCCAGCCCCAGCGCTCTCGGGCGATGACGGCGAAGAGGGCGGTGGTGATGCCCATCGTCGCGGTGACGGCCACGCCGTACGCGCCGGCGAGATTGGTGGCCTCGCGGAAGCCGATCACCAGGGCGATGGCGCAGATCATCAGCAGCCAGTTCACCGAGGGGATGTAGATCTGGCCGATCTCGCGGGCCGAGGTGTGCTGGATCTTCACGCGCGGCAGATAGCCGAGCTGCACGGCCTGCCGCGTCAGCGAGTACGCGCCGGAGATGACGGCCTGCGATGCGACGGCCGCGGCCACGGTGGAGAGGAACACCAGCGGCCACAGGGCCCAGCGCGGGGCCATGAGGAAGAACGGATCGCTGGCCGCGGCGGGATTCTGGAGCAGCAGCGCGCCCTGTCCGTAGTAATTGAGAAGCAGCGCCGGGAAGACGGCGGTGAACCAGGCGATGCGGATGGGGCGCGCGCCGAAGTGGCCCATGTCGGCGTACAACGCTTCGCCGCCGGTGACGACGAGGAACACCGCGCCGAGGACGAGGTAGCCGGTGACTTGGTGCGCCAGCATGAACTTGACCGCCCACCACGGATTCACCGCGGCCAGCACGTGCGGCACGCGCACGAGGTTGTAGATGCCGAGGGCCGACAGGACCGCGAACCAGACCAGCATCAGCGGCCCGAAGAGCGTCCCCACGCGGCCGGTGCCGAAGCGCTGCACGCCGAACAGCGCGACGAGGGCGATGACGGTCAGCGGCACGATCCAGGGGTCGAGCACGGGCGTCACGACGCGCACGCCCTCGAAGGCGCTGAGCATGGTGATGGCGGGGGTGATCATGCCGTCGCCGTACAGGAGCGCCGAGCCGAACAGGCCGAGGGCGATCAGGACGCCGCGTCCGCCGGCGGCGCGCGGCTTGACGAGCGACATCAGCGCGAGGATGCCTCCTTCGCCACGGTTGTCGGCGCGCAGGACGAAGATCAGGTACTTGACCGAGATCACGAGGATCAGCGACCAGGTGATCAGCGACAGGATGCCGAGGACGTTGTCATGCGTCGGCACGAGCTGATGCCCGTGATGGACCATGAAGCATTCCTTGAGCGCGTACAGCGGACTGGTGCCGATGTCGCCGTAGACGACGCCGAGTGCACCGAGGGAGAGCGTGAGGAGGTAGCGGCGCGAGGTTTCCATCGAAGTCGAAGCGAAACTAGCAGCGCTTTCGCGGGCGACTCCGGATCTTTACGAACTCTTTAGGAGGGGAGGAAAGAGGAAGGAGGAAAGAGGAAAGAGGCCCCCGCCCGCCCGAACAGCCGGCGGGACGCCGGCGGTCCTCCCGGGGGGGCGGGGGCTATGGACTGCGGCGACCGCAGGCGCCGCTTTCACTGCCTTCGGTGCCACAGCGACTCCGCACCACCAACGGCAGTCAAAGCGGCGTCTGCGGCCGCCGCAGTCCATAGCCCCC
>Ga0190272_10000252_pt1 | contig 32126 bp, 27 predicted proteins | sample Popmic504T_FD_133746 | JGI IMG/M metagenome (GOLD analysis project Ga0190272, IMG submission 133746) | Populus adjacent soil microbial communities from riparian zone of Shoshone River, Wyoming, USA - 504 T | ecosystem: Environmental > Terrestrial > Soil > Riparian zone | place: USA: Wyoming...
ACGGATCGGGGGCGTCTCAATCTCCCGACGACCAGACAGATAGGCACCAGTGACGGAGTCGCGACTCTGGAGCAACTCCTGGTACGGACCCGAGACGACCACTTGGCCGCCATGCTCACCAGCGCCCGGACCGATGTCGACCACCCAATCGGCAGCCCGAATGGTGTCTTCGTCGTGCTCCACGACAATCAGGGTGTTCCCGAGGTCGCGCAGTCGCACCAAAGTCTCGATCAGTCGATGGTTGTCGCGCTGATGCAGACCGATGCTTGGTTCGTCGAGGACGTACAGCACGCCCACAAGACCGGAACCAATTTGGGTGGCGAGACGAATCCGCTGGGCCTCACCACCGGCCAGCGTTCCGGCTGCCCGGTCGAGGGTCAAGTAGTGCAGTCCGACGTCAATGAGGAAGCGCAGCCGCTCGTTGACTTCCTTGAGCACGCGTACGGCGATGTGCTCTTCGCGCTCAGTGAGCTCGAGCGACAGCAGGAAGTCGGCTGCGTCACCGATCGGTAGACACGCCACCTCGGCAATTGAACGATCGCCGATGGTGACCGCAAGGGCGATGGGCTTGAGCCGCGAACCATGGCACGTCGCGCACGGAATCTGACGCATGAACCCCTCGAAGCGCTCTCGAGAGGTATCTGACTCGGCCTCGCCATGACGGCGCTGCACATAGGGAATGACACCTTCGAAGGTGGTGTAGTACGACCGTTTGCGCCCATATCGGTTCTTGTACTGGACGTGCAGCTCTTCGTCGACACCCTCGAGAACTGCTCTCTTGACTTTGGCGGGGAGCTTGGCGAACGGCTTATCGATATCGAAACCCATCGCCTCTGCCAGTGCGTAGAGCAGTCGCTCGAAGTACTGCGAGGTGTGGGCACCAGACCACGACACCACAGCACCCTCGGCCAACGACAATGAAGGATCTGGAATGACCAGCTCTGGGTCGACCTCCATCCTGGTGCCCAGACCATGGCAGTCGGTGCACGCCCCATACGGCGAGTTGAAGGAGAAAGATCGCGGCTCGAGCTCTTCGAACGACAAGCCGTCGTCGAGGCACGCCAGATGCTCGGAGAACGTTCGTTCGCGTGCCGGGTCACCATCGGGGAGATCGACGAAGTCGAGCAGCACCATGCCGCCACCCAACCCGAGCGCGGTCTCGACCGAATCGGTTAACCGCTGCTTGGCGGAGGCTTTCACGGCGAGGCGATCGACGACCACCCCAATCGTGTGCTTTTGCTGCTTGTTGAGCTTGGGCACCTCGGTGAGTGCGTGCACCTCACCGTCGACTCGCGCCCGCGAAAAACCCTGCGCCTGCAGTTGACGGAAGAGATCGAGGTACTCCCCCTTGCGCCCACGAATGACCGGCGCGAGCACTTGAAAGCGGGTGCCTTGATCCAGCGCCATGACTTGGTCGACGATCTGCTGGGGAGTCTGCCGAGCAATCGGCTTGCCACACTCTGGGCAGTGGGGGCGACCAATGCGGGCGTACAAGAGTCGGAGGTAGTCGTAGACCTCGGTAATGGTTCCGACCGTCGAGCGAGGATTTCGGGAGGTGGACTTCTGGTCGATGGAAACGGCCGGCGACAAGCCTTCAATGAAGTCGACATCGGGCTTGTCCATCTGCCCCAAAAACTGCCGGGCGTACGCCGACAGACTCTCGACGTAGCGACGCTGTCCCTCCGCAAAGATTGTGTCGAAGGCCAGGCTGGACTTTCCCGAACCAGAAAGCCCAGTGAAAACGATCAGCGCGTTCCGCGGCAGATCGACGGAAACGTCCTTGAGGTTGTGTTCGCGCGCGCCTCGGACGACGAGTCGATCAGCCACGTTGTGGAGCTCCCCTTTCAGACTGTTGTCGCTGGGTTTCCGCGCAAGGGTAACCAGCACGCCCGACAGTTTGATTCCAGCGTCATTTCCCAAGGCCCTGGGGCTGGGGCGCTCACGCTAGCGTGAGCGCATGCCCGATCGAGCCAGGCCGACCCCGCTGACCCACCGAGCCGAGATGAAGCAGGCACACCAACGCCTCTTCGCCGCCCTAAACCAAACAAATCAACCCGACGAGTGGGCCAGCCGGCCTTCGGGACTGCCGCACTGGACGCGTGCCCATGTCGTGGCCCACCTGCTAGGCAACACCCTCGGGCTGCTGCGACTGACGCATTGGGCCGCCTCCGGGGTGGAAACCCCGATGTACGAATCACCCGAAGCTCGCGCCGCTGAAATCGATGAGAAGTCTGGGTGGTCGCTTGCCCGGTTGCGTGCCGAACTCATCGAGCAGTCAGCCCGCCTCGAGAGCGAGCTTGATTCACTCAGCCACCCACTCGGGGCTACATCGCTGGTATTGGGCTCGGGCGCACAATTCGACGCCTGGGAGCTCCCCATGATCCGCACCCGCGAGGTCGAGATCCATCACGTCGACCTCGCCGCGGACTACGTCGCTGACGACTGGTCAGAGCCCTTCACCTTTCGCACCATGAACCAAGTGCTCCCGACGTTTGTGGCGCGGGGCAGTCTCCCGGTATCAGCGCTGCTGGCCACCGACACCGGACGGGTGTGGGCTTCGGGCACCAGCGGCTTGCCGGCGGAGCAATCCCTGCTGGGAAGCGACGACAGACCAGAAGTCGTGGGAGCGCAAGGGCAGTTGCTGGCCTGGCTGATCGGGAGGCCGCATCACGACGTGGCCTGCCGCGACAAGTCCGCGGCGCCCGATGCGCCTAGGTGGGTCTAGCACAACATGACAACGGCGAAAGGATGAGTTCGTGAGCTACCGAGGTGACGTCGTGGTGGGTGGGCCGGCACAGGTGCGCGAGCTGCCGACGCTCATGATTAGCAAACTGGCTGTCGGTCGACTGGAGAACAACGTCTACTTGCTGAGGTGTCGAGAAACCGGCGAGCAGCTACTCATCGACGCCGCCGACGAAGCCGAGCGCGTGCACGATCTGATCGGTCCCGAGGGATTGGCGACCGTCGTCACCACGCATCGACATGGTGACCACTGGCAGGCGCTCTCGGCTGTTGTCGACTCCACCAGTGCGCAGACCGTGGCCCACCCGTTGGACGCGCCCGAACTGCCTGTCGATGTGAACGTACTCGTCGACCATGGCGACACCGTGCTTGTCGGGGCGAGTCCGCTGACCGTGATCCACCTGCGAGGACATACGCCCGGGAGCATCGCGCTGCTCTTTGATGACCCCGAGGGTCCGCCTCACCTCTTCACCGGAGATTCGCTGTTCCCCGGAGGCGTCGGCAAGACGAACCCAGACACCTTTCCCCAACTCATGGACGACATCAGCGACCGTGTCTTTGCGCAACTCCCGGACGAAACGTGGGTGTACCCCGGCCACGGGAAGGACACCACTCTTGGTGCCGAACGACCTCACTTGGCGGAGTGGCGCGAGCGTGGCTGGTAGCGGGCAGCCGTGCCCGACTAGCCACGCGCCAACCGCGCGGCAGACCAATCGAGGCCGATGTGAGGCCCAACCTACGACTCTTGCCCGGGTTGTGGATTGGACGGGGTGCCGTCGCCACTCTCGGATCGACGGGGGCCATGTAGTGCACCACTGTGCGCGTGCGCGGATGGGTCGCGGCGCGCCTTGACCAGGCTGGCAACTGTCGTCAGAGCTAGAACACCGATGATGACCGCCAGCGAGACGAACGTCTGAATCTTCGGAATGTCGTCGTTGAGTTCGTGCAAGTAGGTGAGGATCAACTTTACGCCGATGAACCCGAGGATCACCGACAAGCCGACGGACAGGTAGATGAGTTTGTCCAAAAGACCGCGTAGCACGAAGAACAGGGCGCGCAGTCCAAGCAACGCAAAGGCATTCGCGGCGAACACCAGGTAGGGCTCGCTCGTGACGCCGAACGTCGCCGGTATTGAGTCAAGGGCGAAGAGCAGGTCGGTGGAGCCAATCGCAAGCAATACCAGGAACATCGGTGTGTACAGCCGTCGGGCGCCTTCCTTGATCCAGAGTTTGTTGCCGACGTAGGCCTCGGTCATGGGCAGCCGGCGTCGAGCCGCCGTCAACAGTTTGTTGTCGTCGATGTCCGCGTCCTGGTTGCGATGACGGAACAGCTGAACTGCGGTCCAGATGAGAAAGGCACCAAACACTGCAAAGGTGATGGCGAACGCCTCAAGCGCGGCGGCGCCGATGGCAATGAAGACGGCCCGCAGGACCAGCGCCAGCGCTACGCCGATCAGCAGAGCCCGCTGTTGCAGTTCGCTCGGAACTGCAAACCGGGCAAAGATGATGACGAAGACAAAGAGGTTGTCGACAGAAAGGCTCTTTTCGACGAGCCACGCGGTGTAGTACTCGGTGGCGAAGTCGCTGCCGCTCATGTTCCAGACGACGAGCCCAAACCCGATCGCCACCGCGATGTAGAACACCGACCAGAGTGTCGCCTCGCGCATCGATACGTCATGCGGATTGCGCCCAATCACGAAATCCATGGCCAACAACAGCAGGATGGCCGCGATCGTCGCCGCCCACATTGTCAGCGAGACGTCCACAGGTCAGCGCTCCGGTGTTCGAGTCTGACGTCGGGTATGAAGCAAACTAGCGACCGTGGTGACGGCCAGCACCACCACAATGACGCCCAAACTGATGGTCACGGGGATCTCCGGTGCCCACTCAACGTGCTCGCCCCCATTGATGAAGGGCAACGAGTTCGTGTGCAACGCCTCGAAAATCAACTTCACTCCGATGAACCCCAGCACCACGGCCAAGCCGTAGCTCAAGAACACCAACCGGTCGAGCAATCCGCCGAGCAAGAAGTAGAGCTGCCGCAATCCCATCAAGGCAAAGGCGTTCGCGGTGAAGACGAGGTACGGCTCTTGGGTGAGACCGAAGATGGCGGGAATCGAGTCGAGGGCAAAGAGCAGGTCGGTGGTGCCAATCGCCACCATGACGACCAGCATCGGCGTGAACAGTTTCTTGCCGTCGATCACCGTTCGCAGTTTGTTGCCGTCGTAGACCTCGGTGGTTGGCAGCATGCGGCGAACTATCCCGATCACCCGGTTCTCGCGAAACTCTTCGGACTCCTCTTCTGAGTGCGCGGCGAGTTTGTAGGCGGTGTAAACCAGGAAAGCTCCGAAGATGTAGAAGACCCACGAGTAGCGGGCAATAGCGGCCGCGCCAAGCGCGATGAAGCCCGCTCTCATGATGAGGGCAAGCGCGATTCCAACGAGGAGCACAAACTGCTGGTTCTCTCTAGGCACGCGAAAACGCGACATGATGATGACGAAGACAAAGAGGTTGTCCACCGACAGTGAGTACTCGGTGAGCCAACCGGCATAGAACTGACCGCCGTAGTCGCCGCCATAGGTGATCGCCACGTAAACGCCGAACACAAGGGCGGCCGTGACGTAGATAGCTGTCCACATGGACGCCTCGCGCATCGAGACCGCATGAGGCCGGCGGGCAGCCACCGTGAAATCGAAAACGAAAACACACGTAATGGTGGCTACGGTGATGAGCCAGACCTGTAGGTCGACCTGCACCGGGCCACCTTTCTCACGTAGTTTTAATGTCCGGCTTTGGGGTATTTGCAGTCAAGGATGCGTCTGCGCACGCCATTGTTCCCTATCGCATCTGCAATGCCGAACCCACCCAAACCGTTAGCGCATCCCGGCTTCCTGCATCCCCCGCAGCTCCTTCTTCAACTCGCGAATCTCATCGCGGAGACGGGCTGCGACTTCAAACTGCAACTCCGCAGCGGCCGCCTGCATCTGGTCACTGAGTTGTTGGATGAGATCGGCCAGATCGCTGGCCGGCAAGCTCGCCAGCGTGCCAGCATGTTGCCCGATCTCGGCGACCTTGGACGATAGCCCGGGCACTGGGCTCTTGCCACGAGACTGCTGCCGCCCAGACCCACCCAACAGTTCAGCAGTGTCGTCGTATTCACGGGCCAGCATCTCGGTGATGTCGGCAATCTTTTTACGCAGGGGCGCCGGATCAATGCCGTGTGCCGTGTTGTAGTCGACCTGCTTACGGCGCCTGCGATTCGTTTCGTCAATCGCCTGCTCCATGGAAGCCGTGACCGTGTCGGCATACATGTGGACCTCACCTGAGACGTTGCGAGCGGCGCGTCCGATCGTCTGAATAAGCGACGTGGAGGAGCGAAGGAACCCCTCCTTGTCGGCATCGAGGATGGCAACGAGTGAAACCTCAGGCAGGTCGAGCCCCTCTCTCAGCAGGTTGATGCCGACGAGGACGTCGTACTCCCCCATCCGCAACTCGCGCAGCAACTCAACGCGCCGCAAGGTATCGACCTCCGAGTGCAGATAGCGCACCCGGATGCCTAGCTCGAGCAAGTAGTCGGTGAGGTCTTCGGACATTTTCTTGGTCAGGGTGGTGACCAGAGTGCGTTCGTTTCGTTCGGCGCGCAGGCGGACTTCGTGAACCAGATCATCAATCTGACCCTTGGTGGGTTTGACGATGACCTCTGGGTCGATGAGCCCCGTGGGCCGAATGATTTGTTCCACCACTCCGCGACCCCGCGCCAATTCATAGCTACCGGGAGTAGCCGACAAGTAAATCGTTTGCCCTATGCGATCAACGAACTCCTCGAAACGCAGGGGCCGGTTGTCCATCGCGCTCGGCAAACGGAAACCGTGGTCGACCAGAGTGCGTTTACGAGACATGTCGCCCTCATACATGGCACCGATTTGGGGAACTGTCACATGCGACTCGTCGATGACAAGCAGGAAGTCTTCCGGGAAGTAGTCGAGCAGGCAGTTAGGCGCCGAGCCCTTTGGACGACCGTCGATGTGGCGTGAGTAATTCTCGATCCCTGAGCACGAGCCAACTTGCCGCATCATTTCGATGTCGTAGGTGGTGCGCATGCGTAGGCGTTGCGCCTCCAGCAGCTTGCCCTGCTGTTCGAGCTCATCGAGCCGTTGCACGAGCTCGGCTTCGATGCCGTTGATGGCGCGCTCCATACGTTCCGGGCCGGCCGCGTAGTGCGAAGCGGGAAAGACGTAGAGCTCTTCATCTTCAGTGAGGACCTCACCTGTGACCGGGTGCAGCGTGGAGAGCGCTTCGATCTCGTCGCCAAAGAACTCGATGCGAACGGCATGAGTTTCGTACACCGGAATCACTTCGACGGTGTCGCCCCGCACCCGAAAGGTGCCGCGGGTAAAGGCGAGGTCGTTGCGGGTGTATTGCACATCGACCAAGTGCCGCAGCAGATCCTGGCGGTCGATGCTTTCGCCGACCCTCAGCTTGACCATGCGGTCGACGTACTCCTGCGGCGTGCCCAACCCGTAGATTGCGGACACCGAGGCCACCACGATCACATCGCGCCGGGTAAGGAGGCTGTTGGTCGCCGAGTAGCGCAGCCGCTCAATCTCGTCGTTGACTGAGGAGTCTTTCTCGATGTAGGTGTCGCTTTGCGGGATATAGGCCTCGGGCTGGTAGTAGTCGTAGTAGGAGACGAAGTACTCGACCGCGTTATTGGGCAGCAGCTCGCGGAACTCATTGGCAAGCTGGGCCGCCAGCGTCTTGTTGGGCGCCATGACGAGCGTGGGCCGCTGCAGCCGCTCGACCATCCAGGCAGTCGTGGCCGACTTGCCGGTGCCCGTGGCCCCCAGCAACACGACATCTTGCTCGCCGGCGTTGATCCGGCGCTCAAGATCTTTGATGGCTTCGGGTTGATCGCCGCTGGGCGAGAAGTCAGAAATGACTTCGAAGGGCGCCACGGTCCGGCCCAGGTCAGTGGTAGGTCTCACGGACTAGACGGTAAACCCCGCTCCTTACAACCGCTCCGTCAGCAACCCCCACAGCTGATCCACCTCGGCCCTTAGCTCCGCCAGCGACCCGTCGTTGCGAACGACATAGTCGGCGATCGACAGCCGCGCATCGCGCGATGATTGGGCGTCCATTCGTCGGCGCACGTCACCTGGGTCAAGGCCGCGGGCCGCTAAACGTGCCCGGCGCGTCTCGTCGGCGGCGTCGACCACCACGACGGCCGCGTACTCCTCACCGATGTCTCGCTCTCCCCTGGTTTCCGCGAGCAACGGCACGTCGTAGATGAGCAAGGCACCGGCAGGCGCCACCCCAAACAACTCACGGGCTCGCTGCTCGATGCGCGGGTGCGTGATGGCCTCCAACCGGGCGCGCGCCTTGGGGTCCTCGAACACGATGGTCGCCAGGGCAGCTCGGTCCAATTGACCATCGGTGGCAAGGACCCCTTCGCCGAGGGCCGCGACGACCTCCGCCAGGCCCGATGAACCCGGCGTCACTACGTCGCGGGCGAGCTGGTCGGCATCCACCACGTAAGCGCCCCGCTGTGCCAACATCGCGGCCACCGTGCTCTTGCCCGACCCGATCCCTCCCGTGAGAGCCACGACACGCGGGTTTACCGCAGTGCCCGGGCTTGGGATTGTCGGCACCCCTTGAGTCTGGCACGTGATCGCTCAGACGGAGTTGCGCTGGCCTTCGATGCGCCGGCCCGCTTGATCAGTTGAGCGGCTGAATAGATTTCGGTGAAAAATCGGCGTGTGATACCGCCCGGACTTAGGATGCTAGGGCCGATCAAGGCGTCGGAGGGAACACAGCTAGGCCTTCGGGTAGAGAGAACGTGGAAGCAGGGGGAAATGGAGTCAGTTCGCGTGCGCACCGACTGGTGCGTCCGACTGTTTGGATTCCCTCCTTTGACGGCTGAACTGCTAGCGATCGGTCTTCACCGTCGCGATATTCACGTGGTCTCGGAAGCCGCAGCGCCAAAGGACCCAGACGTTTGCCTGGTCTTTACTTCCATCGAGAGGGTGGATCCGGAGTCAAACCTCGACGCTCTGACGGGAGACTCGACCATAGTCACGATTTCGGAAGGTTCACACAATCCGCGGAGCCACCATCCGAATGTGCGAGCGGCCATAACAACTGAAGCAAATCTTGATGAGGTCGCTGCTGTTATTTCTGCAGTGGCCCAGGGTGACGTCCCACCAGACATAGTCGGCACTCCCATGTCGGTGCTTACGGCCCGCGAGTTGGAGATCATGAGACTTCTCGCCACCGGTAAAAGCAATAGTGAGGTCGCCCAACATTTGGGTATTTCGACCCACACGGTTCGCAGCCATGTGCAGAGCGCCCTGTCCAAGCTGGACGTCAAGAGCCGGGTCGCTGCGATCGTCCACTTGAAAGAGTCGGGTCTTATCGGCGGATGGCTGACGGACCAGCCATGACGTTTTGCCTAGCCATCGCAGACGAAGACAACATGTTGCGATCCGCCTTGATTGAGTACCTCAACGACAGCGATGCCCTCACCATTGGGCCGACCGCTGACACCCTTTCGGAGTTGGCCGCAGGCGAGTTCTCCGCCATTGACGTTGCTCTGGTGTCTAGTCGCCTCACCGACCCAGAGCTACTCGCGGATGTTTCGGCAAAGACCAGCGTCTTGATCCTCCTTAAGCAAGCAAGTGGCTCCGACCTTGTAAGTGCGCTTGAAGTTGGTGCCATGGGCGGGGTGACGATGACTTCCACGCCGGCCGCGTTACTCGCCAACATTGAAGCCGCTGCTCGTGGGGAAGCATGCGTTCCTCGAGGCCTACTTGGCGGACTGCTTCAACGGCTAATTCACAGAAATCGCGAATTAATGGCAGCCGATCAAAAGTTAGCGTCCCTCAGCCGTCGTGAACGGGAGGTCTTCGCTCTGTTGGGACAAGGGCTCGAGATCGATGAGATTGCGAACCGGCTCGTTGTCACACCACAAACTGTGAGGACTCATGCATACAACCTCATGACAAAGTTGGGCGTGCATTCGCGGCTTGAAGCGGTGCGCCTCGCGCAGGAACTAGGTGTGGCCAACGACAGTCAACCGGGAGCGTCCAATGCCGCTGGATAGCACACGCAAGCCACTAAGGAGACACGATCTGTCTGTGAGCGAAAGCGAAGGCGTTTTTCACGTCGTCGACCAGAGTGGAACTCCTCTCTTTCGCCTGAATGACACGGCTCGCGCCCTTTGGGACGTCTGTGACGGCGAAACATCGATCGACGAGATAATTAGTGCGGCTGGGCAGTTGTTCGCGGCTCCCACCCCGGTCCTGAGAGCCGATGTCATCCAGGGGATTGAAGAGTTCTACGCAATGGGGCTGCTCGAGGCCGAGCGATGAACTCTGAACTTCAAGGCCCGGGAGCAGATTTCCTCGCCTCGCGCGTATTCGAATGGATCGGGGGCCCCTACCGCGCGCTCGGGCATACCTTCCAAGTCCGAACCGAGAGCGCCGCAGATTTTCAACCGCGACTGGCAAACTCCTTGGAACCGTTGCTGGACCCCAGCGTGGCTCACCCTTCCCACACCTACGACGTCATCGATCAAGGCCAACCAATATCTGGTCGGTACGTGGTCTATGACAACGGAAGCAAGGTGGGCGCCTCAGCCAGTAGATACGTCACGGCTGGGCGAATCCACTGGCTGACCAATCAGGGTGCCATCCTGACGGCGGCACCGGGCGTGGTGCAGCTTCACGCCGGGGGCGTCCAAAGAAGCGGACTTACCGTCGTCCTGCCCGCCCCCATGGACGCTGGCAAGTCCACGACCGTGGCCGGCCTGCTCCGGGCGGGCTACTCGTACCTGTCTGATGAGGTCGTCGAGGTTGGCCCGCTGCGGGCCATCACGACAACTTTCCCCAAGGCCCTGGCGCTGGACCGGTCGAGCGTCCAACTCCTCGGCAGTCTCGATGCACCGTTCGAGGGCGCTACGGCTGAGCCGCAGTGGCATGTCACAGCTGGCGGCCTGTCTGCCGGTCCGGCTCCTCACATCCCCTGTCACGCCGATCTGTTCATCTTCCCGCAGTACCGCGAAGGAGCAGATACACACATCCAATCCCTCACACCCGGTGAAGCCACTGTCGCCCTGTGTGAGTCCACCTTCAAGTTTAGGGAACGGGCTGCGGTCGCCCTACCCTTGCTGACAGAATTAGCCGAACTGGTTCCTGCGCGTCGCTTGATCATTGGTGATCTCACCCGAGCAGTCGCGCTGGCCACCGAAGAACTTGGGAAAATTGCCCACCACACGCACCAGGGAGGACATCAGCATGCCAGCTGATGCTCAAACAGACGTTTCGCGTCGACTCACGTCCGCGCCCGAAATACGCGACGACCTGATGGCAGCGAATGTGGGTGACGAAATGGTCGTCTTTGACCCTCAGACCCAACAGATGCATCGACTCGATCCCATGGCCGCCTTGGTGTGGCAGTTGCTCGATGGAACAGCCTCGGTCGACCAGACCTGCCGGGAGATCTCGGAAGAGCTCGGGGTCGACGTCGAGCGCGTGCGAGTCGACATAACCACTCTGGTGGCAGATCTGGAGCAACGCCATTTGCTGGTGGGCACGTTACCGACAAACGGTATCGAGAAAACCGCAGCAGCTGATGAGCACGGCTACTGGGTCTCAATGCCGATGACCGGCTGCGTCGCGTCGGTGACCAGCCTCGGATGGTCAGACCTCATCGGTATCGATGTTGCTGGCCGTGGGATCGGGATACGAACCAATACACCTGCACTGGCACAGCAGGTACGTGAGTTGTTTGGATCCCATGTTGTCGGCGACACCGACGACGCCTTCCCCAACATCTCCCTGCGTGCCCCGGAAGCCGAAGGAGAAGGCAAAAAGGACCTCGGACGCCTATATACCCGATGCACACTGGTTGGCAGATCCGCGAACCTGGACGAACTACTCGCACGCATGCTGCGGGAAGTCGACGGGGTCGTTGCACCTTTCGCTTCCGACGCGATGCGAATTCACGGTGCCATTCTCGAGGTGGACGGCGTCGGAGCCGTGATGGCACCTGAGCCAGCGTGGACGCGCCTGGTACCTCACGAACGGAGTTTGGCGCAGGACGGAATCCGGCTGATCGCGCGAGATGGCGTACTTGACGCAAACGGCACAGTCCATATTCCGCCCACCCGGATTCAGCCATCAGCCGCTGCGGGCAGCGCGGGCCCGCTGGCCGCCCTCGGGCAAGAGCTGACACTTAAGCTCCGGGGATGGCTGCTTGAGACTGGCGAACCAGCCGGTCTTGCCATTGCCCCTGGTCGCGGTGCAATGCTTGCACAAGCTGCGATCGTGAACGCATCGCTTCTCGACCCACAGGAAACGCTGCAGGGCCTTACTCGTGTGATGGAGTCCACCCCACTGGTTACCTACATTGGTGAGTGGCGCTCAATCGCAGAGAACGTTCGCGCCTGCGTCACCCGGGTATAGCGCCTCAATCTCAAAACCAAAATTACCGGCCCCCTCGTGATGAGGAGGCCGGTAATTTTGAAAGCTTTCCGTTTCGATCAGGTGCAGCAGACAATGCCCTTGATGTGGGAGATGTCGCGGCTTGCCAGACAGACCACGTATGTGGCCGCGGAACCAACCACGGGCTCAGCGTCGTCGCACTGCAGTGTGCCGCCCTGGCTCGAGCCAGCCTTAGCGTCGCCATCCAACAGGATGCAGCCGGCGGGAAGAGTAATCTTCGCGCAACGCTCCAACCCATTGAAGTCCCACTCAACAGTAATGTTGCCGCCGGCGTGCCCCGGAATGCTGCCGTCAGCGCCGACTGATCCGGCCACGCCAGCCCAGCCATCGGGCAGGCAGTCTTGGTTGCCATTGGCTGGATTCGTGGGTGCCTTAAAGTCCGTCTCCCCGTAGTCAACCTGGAACCGGTACTTGTCGGTGCAGTCACCAGGGGGTGGCGGGCTGCTCGCGAACGCTGGGTTTGCCATCGATGAGACCACTGGGGCGGCCCAAACAACGCCACCGACCACGGCCCCACGCTTGATCAGATCTCGACGAGATAGACCGCTGTTCTCTTCAGTCACTGTGTGCCCCTCGTTACTCACCGAAGAAATGAATCATCACTGGAGAGGCTAGCCGCCCGCGCGGCCCTCGCGAATACATCATCTGTACGAGAAACTCTCGCGCTCAAGACCAAGCCCTAAACGACGCAGACCACACCGTGTATCCAGGCAATTCTGCGCCTAGATACCCGCACGACGTATCGACCCGGAGCGCTCGCCATACCCACGACGTCTGAGCACTCAACGGCTTTGCGACTTTTCTTCTTTCTGCGTGCCGTGGCATCCCCGTCTAGGAGGGTGCTCCCTGGAGGCAACTCGATCAGAGCGCGACGTTTGTCACCCTTGTAGTTCCAGGTTACGACGACTCCCTCGGGGATCCCGGCCACTCGACCATCAGGGCTGAGCGCGCCCTTAGCCTCTGCCCAGCCCTTAGGCACGCACCCCGATGCCCCAAGCTCCTTCACAGCAAACGTGGCCGACCCATACTTGATCGAGAATCGATAGGTCTCGGTGCACTCCCCGTAGGGCGGAGGACTGCTGGCGAAGGCGGGCGCAGCGAGGGAGGTTACGACAGGGGCCGCCCAGACTGCACCTCCCACGACCGCCGAACGCTTGATGACATCGCGGCGAGTGATTGACCCACCGGGCATTGGTGTTGATGAATGGGTCATCGGCGTCCCCTAAGCGGCAGTGTGATGGTCCGCCGAAGCCTACGTGCCAATGACCCCGCTTCGATCTCATCCATCTGTACGAAGTTGTCTCGCAACCCTCAGCCGAAAGGATGAAATTCGTGGGCCTCCGTCTTCCTGCATCGCATAGGCTGGCGGCGCCCGTCAATCGACGAGTCACCAGCACCTGCAGGAGTAGAGCATCAAGATTGATCGGCCATCGCTGCAGGAAGCGGCGTCCGGCAGCCAGGACGACCTGCCAGAGGCCACCGTCGCGACCCGCATCGACATCCCTATCGACATCCCTATCGACCCCCGCCCGCTCACCGAGCGACACGGGAGGGGTCGACACCGCATGCAGCCATCCCAGCGAGCGGGGACAACACATCGCCGGACGTCCCGCACCACCCGAGGGCGAACACCCGGACGTCGATCCCAGGTCCAACAAACCGTTCAGGTCGGATTGACGGCAGCGGGGATCGTCTTCGCCTCGGTGGCACTACTTCTGGTGGTCAGCGTGTTCGCGCCTTAGTGCTCGTATGCCTAGCGCTAGTAGGCGCCCTTGCCACGAAACACAGCCAAAACCGTTTTCATCATGATGGCAAGATCCAGGGCCAATGACCAGTTCTCTACGTAGAGCAGGTCCAGGCGCACTGACTCGTCCCATGACAGGTCGGAGCGACCACTCACTTGCCAGAGCCCAGTGATTCCAGGCTTGACGATGAGTCGTCTCCGCACGTCAACCGCGTACTTCGCTACCTCTTGCGGAAGGGGTGGACGGGGACCCACCAGTGACATCCGCCCAAGGAGGACATCGAACAACTGCGGGAGCTCATCGATGGAATATCGCCGCATCCAGCGCCCCACAGTTGTGATTCGGGGATCCTGCCTCATCTTGAACAACACACCGTCGGACTCATTGAAGTCTTCCAGCGCCGGCTGATGATGTTCCGCATCGACGTGCATGGTGCGGAACTTGTGCATCACAAATGTTTTGCCGTGTCGACCCACGCGTGTCTGCCGAAACAACACCGGACCCTTCGTCGACAGGCGGATCGAAAACGCGGCGACGATGAGAATTGGGGAGAGCAGGATGATGCCCAGCAGTGCGCCTATCCTGTCCGTCGCGCCCTTGACAACACGTCGGACACCTGTGAATTCAGGCTGCTCGACATTGAGCAGCGGCAGGCCGGCTACGGGACGCACATGAATCCTTGGCCCGGAAATGTCGGTCAGCCGAGGTGCAACGAGTAGTGATACCCCCGAGCCTTCGAGATCCCACGACAGCCGTCGAAGGTCAGTCTGGGAAACGTCTGACCACGATGTGACAGCCACCGTATCGCCCCCGACAGCCATCAAGACCTCAAGGACATGGTCGCTGTCGCCCATCACTGGTACACCCTCGACGGTGTCTCCGCGCGGTCGATCAATGCATACGCCGACGACCTCGAGTCCTGCGTTGGGTTCGAAGCGAACAGATCGAATCAGTTCCGCTACTGACCGCTCCAAACCGACAACGACGACACGTTGCATGCAGTCGCCACGGCGGCGAGCGCGGTGAAGTCCTTGACGAGCCGCGAAATGTACGACCAGAGACAAGGTCATAGCTAGAGGAAAGCCAACGACCACGACACCCCGTGTCAACTCAAGGTCCATCGCATAGGCGATGGTCCCCACGACAGCCAGGAAAACCGCAGTTACATGGAAGAGTCGCTTGTACTCCTCGTTCCCATTGCCGACAAAACGGTGCTCGTAAGTGCGGCCCATTCCGAGTGCCGCGATCCACGTAGGCGGGAACAACGCGACGATCCAAAGTCCCATCGCAGACGGAAATGCCGATACCGCGACCAAAGCAGCCAAAGCGGCCGCGAGCATGTCAGCTCCGAGGACGACAAGGGTATAGCGCCGTAACCATCGCGGGGAGGCCTGGGCGATCGGCTCAATTTGGGCATAGTCACGGACGTCGACGACAGGCGCCTTGGCGCTCGCCGCGGTTGGAAGTTGGCTCAAGACAGCGAGATTGTCTGGTTTGGCGGTCGCGTCATTGGGGGTATGTCCGTTGCTGGACGTTGACTGCCCGCTAACGGTGTCGTCAGCATGTCGCATGGTTACCCCCCTCGATCCGCGCTCTGAGTCTGTCGGTTCGACCGATCGCACGCCAGCAGATTGCCGAGCCTGGTCTGTCAATTCACCCTCCTTGTCCATGAACAAGGACACACAGTGACATCAATATCACGACGTGTGACTGGAGTTCTTCCCCGAAACGATCCCGACCCCCCGTTAACTCCAGTTCAATCGGACCGTACTCTGCTCACCGCGCTACGCCTACCCCTAAGTGACGCGAAATGTTAATCACCGGCGCAGACGACCAACACGACAACCCGGAGGAATGTCTCGGTGGCCGAGTTCACAATCGATGGTGATTGGCTTTCGTGGATCGACCTCATGCAGATCGGTGCGCTCGATCGCTCCGTACCCGCCCCCGGAAAGCGACGCGCCACGCAGGCTCCTGTCCTTTTTGTCCCGGAATCAGTTCGCGAAGCAGCCGCGTTGAGTAGTTCGGTGCAGTTGTTGGACCCAGAAGGCGTTACTCTCGCGGCCCTGACGGTGGAGCAGTGGGGAATTGACGTCTCAGATCGCGGCTGGTTGGCAGGAACAGTAAAACTGCAATCCGGCTTTACTCACCTCGACAACCTTGACTGGCGCATCTCTCCTTCCGACATTTCTGACAAATGGGTGAATCCAGTCATCGCCGTTTGGGGTGATACGCCGGCGTCGTTGCACTTCCGAACCGACGCGCAACAACTGGCACTCGTTCAGAACGCGCACATCCTGGAAGTTGTCCCGGTCCCCACAGGTGCGGAGACGAGCCGGATCGGCCAACTGGCCCCAAGACTCGCACGCCGTGAGAGCACCCGAGCTGCGTCAGATGCAGCCGTTGTCGTGCCAGCGCCGACGTTGACGTGGGACGCCACGGACATCCTCGTGAGGGCGGCAATCATGGCTAGCTACGGCGCTACCGCGCTGGCTGTGCCGCTGCGGTATCTCGACGCCGTGCAGGATCAAGGGCGGCTGCATGCCACGGCACACGAGCTGGGGATTGCCCTAGTCGGGATTGCCGACGTCCCCCCCGGCCAGACCCTCCCATCGCTTGACTCGGGCGCAGCTGACGGCATACCAAGCTGGTTCGCGGAACCTGCGCTGGCGGCCGAGATCGAAAAGCTCTACCGCCCAAGGAAGACCTCCGGCTTCGCCGTCATGCTGACTGGACTCTCCGGCTCTGGGAAGTCAACCGTCGCCAGAGGCCTGGCAATCCGACTCCTCCAGAGCGACCCAAGATCGGTCAGCCTGCTCGACGGCGACGTCGTTCGCCACCACCTCTCCAAGGGGCTCGGCTTCAGTCGCTCGGACCGCGACACCAATGTTCGTCGTATCGGATTTGTGGCGAGTGAAATCTCCGCGGCTGGTGGTATCGCGATCTGCTGCCCTATTGCGCCCTACGACAAGACTCGCAAGGACGTTAGGGCCATGATCGAGGAGCGAGCCGGTTTCTCCCTCGTCCACGTTGCGACGCCGCTCGAGGAGTGCGAGCGACGAGACCGAAAGGGTCTTTATGCCAAAGCGCGACGCGGCGAGATCCCGGAGTTCACCGGGATCTCAGATCCTTACGAAGAACCTACCGACGCAGACATTGTCATCGACACCACTGGCCGGAGCATCGACTCATGCGTCGACGACGTGGTTGCGGGACTCGTAGAAGCCGGCTACCTAGATCGGCGCACCTACCGATAGTCAGTGGTCTAGCCGTCTGTATCGACAATCATGCCCGCGGCGCAGGTAGCGCCGGTGGCCTCATCGATGAGAATGAACGATCCGGTTAGTCGATTCCTGCGGTACTCGTCAACAAACATCGGTTGCGTGACGCGGAACGTTAGTCGACCGATTTCATTGAGTCCGAGCGACGTAGCCTTCTCATCGCGGTGAAGGTCATTGACGTCCAGGCGGTACTGCAGTTCCTTAACGACAGTCTTCGCGGTACGGGTGGTGTGCTTGATGCTGTAGCGGCTACCCGCCTGAACTCTGGTTCCCTGCTGCATCCACACAACCATGGCATCGACGTCTTGCGTCGCGTGTGGGTGGTTGTGCGGGCGGGCGATCATATCCCCGCGACTAACGTCCAAGTCGTCGGCGAGTCGCAACGCAACCGACATCGGTGGGTGCGCTTCTTGCAGTTCCTGCCCGGCAAGGTCGATGCCAACGACTCTGGTGGTGAGCCCACTGGGCTGCACCATAACCTCATCGCCAACCTTGATGGTTCCACCAGCCAACGTGCCGGCATATCCGCGATAGTCGTGGAACGCGTCAGACTGTGGCCGCAACACATACTGCACTGGGAAACGCACATCGATGAGGTTCTGGTCTGACCCGATGTGGATGTTCTCAAGGTGGTGGAGGAGAGAAGTGCCCTCGTACCACGGCATGTTGGCCGAACGAGAGACAACGTTGTCGCCCTTCAGAGCCGATACGGGGATGATGGTCAGATCTGGGATGTCGAGCTTGGCGGCAAAGGCATGGAATGACTCTGCTACCTCCTCGAAAGCTGCCTGGTCGTAGTCGACGAGGTCCATCTTGTTCACGAGCATCACCATGTGGGGCACGCGCAACAATGACGCGAGGAATGCATGCCTGCGACTTTGCTCGACAACGCCGTTGCGTACGTCAACCAAAATCAGTGCGAGGTTAGCCGTCGATGCACCCGTGACCATGTTGCGTGTGTACTGGATGTGCCCTGGTGTATCGGCAACGATGAACTTGCGCTTGGGCGTCGCAAAGTAGCGGTAGGCAACATCGATGGTGATGCCCTGCTCACGTTCGGCCCTTAGTCCGTCCGTGAGCAAAGCAAGGTTGGTGTAGTCGGCACCCTGGGCAAGGCTGGTCTTCTCGACGGCCTCGAGCTGATCCTCAAAAATCGACTTGCTGTCGAAGAGCAACCGTCCGATCAGTGTGCTCTTGCCGTCGTCGACCGATCCTGCAGTGGCAAGTCTCAAAAGCTCCATCAGAAGTACCCCTCACGCTTGCGGTCCTCCATGGCTGCTTCGCTCGCCCGGTCATCCGCGCGGGTTGCCCCTCGTTCGGTGATCCGGCTGGCCGCCACGTCTTCAATGATCTTGTCGACGGTATCTGCGTCCGATTCAACGGCTGCGGTGCATGTCATATCGCCAACGGTTCGGTATCGCACCTGGGCCTCGAAGGCTTCCTCCCCTTCCTGTGGCTGGGTCACCGCAGTGACGGCCATCATCATGCCGTCACGCCAGAAGACTTCGCGTTTGTGGGCGTAATAGATCGAGGGCAACTCAAGTTGCTCGCGCTTTACGTACTGCCAGATGTCGAGCTCGGTCCAGTTGGACAAGGGGAACACGCGAATGTGCTCACCTGGTTGATGACGCCCGTTGTACAACGACCAGAGCTCTGGGCGCTGCCCTTTGGGATCCCACTGACCGAACTCGTCACGGAAACTGAAAACTCGCTCTTTCGCTCGAGCTTTTTCTTCGTCGCGCCGGGCACCGCCGAATACGGCGTCGAACTTGTTGTCGACTATCCCTTTTAGCAGCGGGACGGTCTGAATGCTGTTGCGTGATGCGCGGGGGCCGGTCGGATCCACCACGAGGCCTTGTTCGATCGCCTCCTCGACTGAGGCAACGATAAGACGAACGCCCACCTCTTCCACGCGTCGGTCGCGGTAGGCCATGACCTCGTCGAAGTTGTGCCCGGTGTCCACGTGCATGACGGGGAAGGGAATCCGTGCTGGCCAGAACGCTTTCTCTGCCAGCTTCAGCATGACGATGGAGTCCTTGCCCCCTGAAAACAGCAAGCAAGGTCGCTCGAACTCAGCCGCAACTTCGCGGATGATGTGAATGGATTCGGCCTCAAGTAAGTCCAACTGAGTCAGTTGGTAGTTGATCGTGCTCACCGTCAGGTCTTCTCTTCCGCTTCGTGGATACTTATTGCTTCGCCAGCCAGGGCACTTCTAACTCAGGGCGGCCAGCACCGACTCGGCAAACTCGCGTCGGCAAACGACCAGGTCTGGGAGCAGCGTGTCGCGCTGATTGTAGACGAGGGGGCTGCCGTCGGTGCGGCTACAGTGCAATCCGGCCGCCTCCGCCACCACGACCGGGGCAGCGCTGTCCCACTCGTACTGACCGCCCGAGTGAACGTACGCGTCGGCGATGCCCATAACCACCGCCATCGTCTTTGCCCCGGCGGATCCCATAGGTACAAGGACCCCGCCGACGGCTTTCGCCACCCGTTCGGCCTCAGCAGGCGGCCGCGTACGGCTGACCACGATTCTCGGTATCGGTGGCACTGGTGAGGGCGAGACGCGGGCGTGAGGTGTGGCGATCGTCACATCTTTCGCGGGAAGCGCGACTGCCCCGGCTACCAGGGCACCCTGCTGCCACAGGGCGACATGCACCGCCCAATCGTCACGAGGAGGTTCGGAGTACTCACGCGTGCCGTCCAAGGGGTCGACAATCCAGACTCGCTCGGCATCGAGCCGTTTGAGGTCATCGCGTCCTTCCTCGGAAAGGACCGAGTCGGCCGGTCGTGCTTGGCGTAGACCCTCCATGAGCAGGTCGTGGCTGAGCCGATCCCCCGCATCTCGCAAACCCTTGGGGTCATCAGTACCGAATCGGTCGCGCAATCGCTTGAGCGCGACGCCTGCCATCTCAGCCAACGCCGCCGACAAGGCGTGGTCGTCAAGATCAGCCAAGTTTCCGCTGACGTCATCGTGCGACATCCGGGCCTCTTTCATGGGTCCATCCCCGCGCGGGCTGCGGAGGTGTTAACGCCGTCATACATAGCCAAGGCGCCGGAGAGTCGGCGCCAAGTATTGATCTAGCAGGCTTAGTTGCCTTTCGTCCAATTCACGACGAAAGCCGTCTGCCCGAGATGCCTCCAGATGGTACGACGTGACGATCTGTTCGAACTCAGCAGAGGGCCGCATGCCTAAGTGCTCACAAACCTGCTGAAGGGCCTGATGAGGCTTGTCCAAGATGTCCTCGTATCGCACCTGCAGCCAGGACGTTTCCTCCGCCAGAGTTTGATCTTGCTCGTGATCCTCGATCATCTGGCGCCAGGCTAACCCTGCCAGTAGCAACGCCGACCCGTCGTGCGCCCGCAGCGCCGATCGATCCTCCTCGTTCAGAGCATCCCGCCAGACCGCCGCCTGTCCCGTGGGCGCCAGCCACCATGGTTGCTTGAGAAAAGAGTTAGCAACGGCACGACCATCGCGCACGACGTGTACAAAGCGTGCCTCGGGAAACGCGGTGGCGATAAGCCGCACACGCGACGCCCCTGTGAACTTGTGCAAGAAATGCGGGGAGCCTTGCTTTTCCCACCTCTGGTGGAAGAACTCTCCGAAGGCTGCGACGAGCCGTGGACTGATGTCGACCTCGCCGAGACCGCCTCCAGGAAAGGCAATCAGTGGCGACACCTGAGCAGCCAGGATGCGATAGCCCTCGGACGGCGCGAACCTCAGCCGCCCTTTCCCTGTCCAACTCTGGGGCACGCGCGAGTAGATCGCGCGATTGAGATTTCCTTTGGTGTTGAAGGGGCCGCTGAGATCATCGATATTTGAGATGAACCCGACGTCTGAATGACGCGCCAACATCTCGTGCACCAGGGAGGATCCGCAACAACCCGTGCCCAGGACAAAGCCAATCACGGCAGATCAGCTGACGTGCTTGTCAGTGGATAGCCGTGGCGAGTAAGCGCGTCCTTCTGGATGGCCTCGGCAACACGCAAGTCGTGGTCAGCTAACTGCTCCCGCCACCCCGGGTTGTTGTCAACTCCTCCACCCGCCGAAATCCTGGTCAGCCACCGCTGCTCAAGTTTGAGTCCGGCGAACTCGGCAACTGTGGCCATCACTTGCCGCATGTCGGCGATGGCGTCTTCGAAATGAACCTCCAGTACCTGCGCCTGATCGATCGCTGCCAGACCTGCGTCCACCTCGTTGACTTCGTGCGCCCAATGGTCACAAGCCAATGGCCACTGCGGGCGACCCTCACGCTGCCAATCGTTAGGCGTGGTGTCTGCCCACCAGATGTCACAGGAGGGCCACCAATCAACGTTTAGCAGAGACTTAGCAGCCGCTCGACCGTCGCGAATAACGTGAAGGAAACGCGCTTTGGGGAAGGCCACTGCTAGCGCAGCGAGTCGCCGATTGTGGCTGATGCGTTTGCTAATGAAGACTTCCCCACCAGCTGCGGCGACCACCTTCCTGGTGGAGCGGCGGAGCGGCCCCGGATCCCAGCCTTGCAGTTCCGTGGGTGCCACCGCCTGTCGAAGTCCTGACCTGGCGAAGAACGGTTCACCCTCGACGGGCTGGGGCGCGAAACGTTGCTTCAGTCGTCGACGCTGTCCGTATACATAAGCGTTGCCTTCGTCGGTAAACCAGGTCTGGTCTTGGAGCCGAGGGCGGGCACGGGAAATCCTGTTCAGTGCAGAGAATGCGGGAATCGAGGGAACGCGACGAACGTACTGATTGATGTAGGAAGCGTTGGGATGAAGGCACAGCGTTCGGTACAGGAGCGATGTGCCTGACCGCGGAGCTCCGACTACAAAAAGGGGCTTGTCATGCGTCACGGCCTGCCCCCGCATGTGGCCCAACCTGCTGAGGAGCATCGGCGCTGGGTTCCGCGTACGCCTCGGGCGCCGGAAACTCCGGTAGTGGCTGAGGCAGCGGCTCGGAATGATGTTGCATGTGCTCGAAGTCTGTCGGTGTCTTTTCCCGCCGTCGCTTGCGTCCAGATGGCTCGAACTCCGTCTTTTCCCTTTTTGCTCGCCTACGCGCCGAGAACCACTCGGTCACTACCAGGAGCAAGCCGGCAACGAGAAGCCCGGCGACCGCCGCACCCACCGCCACCTGCAACAAGAACGGACGGCGATTCACCTGAGTCGTTTCACTGTCGAAAACAGCTCCGTCGATGCTTTCTTGTCGAGCCTGGAATTGCGCAAGGCGCGACTCGACCACCACGACTTGGTTGCGTTTCTGTGCCTCTCGTAGTGTCAGGTCCGTGTACTCCTTGTAATCGGCCTCCGCTTGGTCGAGCGCCTCTTGCGCCGCCTGCAAATCCCCTTGGGATGCGGTCGGCGCGCCCTCGAATGAGGGGGGATCCTGAACCAATTGGGCGATCCGATTTCGCTCGGTGACGGCGCGTTGGTAAGCAATCGGCGGGAGCAAGTCGCCAGCCCTGTCCTCAGCCTCCTCGACTCGACCTGACGCTCTCGCAGCGTCTGCGCTCACTGCGTCAAGCTCAATCTCAGTCTGGGCGATCAACGATTCAAGGGACAGCGAGAACGACTCCTTGATCAGCGACTGCACTGCTGCCTCATTGAGTTCGGGATTCGGGCCCGTGAGCGTGACTTCCACCAGAGCACTCGCCCCAACGGCTGCGACCGTTAACGACTCGGACAACCGTTGAGCAGAGATCCCAGTTTCAGCTCCAACCCGATCGACCACTGTCGAGGAGGAGGTGACATCGACGAATGCGTCTACGACCTGTCGGATCACCGTCGGACCAGTAAATCCGGATGTCGGCTGCACAAATGCAGTTGCGGACGTTCGGTATTCAACCGGCTGGCTCCAGGCCCAAGGAACAGCGACCCCGACAAAGATGACCGGAATCAATAGCAGGGTCCATCGGCGACCGTCGCCGCCACGTATGTACTGAACGATCTCCACGCCCCTCCAACCTAGCCGTCCTCGGCGGGCTTCATCACTGCCCATTACTGCAAAGCGCCTTCGTCGTGTTGGCACTACGGCATTGCCACGCTAACAGTGTGACTCAGGTGTCCCGTCCCGTCAGGCGAATTGGGTGGAGTTGGCACAACCAGCCCTGGCATCGACGAGATCGTCGAAAAGGGCCAAGCCCTCGACAACTGTGCGTAGGCTTCAGAGGACCTCGTGACCGATCGAGGCGTGTCGACCGGTGGGGGTGCTGATGTGCCCTGACGTGGACCCTGCCCAGGGTCGACTCTCTTACGCGTGGAACCGATTGCTGCGCCATGTGGGGTGGCTGCGCTCGGAGGGTCTCCCCCGACTCGTTGAAGAAGACGGCCTCAACGTGGCCGCCCGATGGAAGCTCCACCGAGACAAGCGCAACTGGCTCCAAGATCATGGGCACGAGCCGGGCGGGGCGCGCCCGATTTTCATTGTGGGAGCACAGCGCTCTGGCACCAACATGCTGTTGCGCGGACTTGAAGCCAGTCCTGAACTCGAGGTCCACAGCGAAAACGATCGGCGCAATTTCGAGCGGTTTCGAATTCGCGAGGATCATGTGATCTACGGCACCGTCATGCGGAGTCGGCACACCGTGGTGCTGTTCAAACCTCTATGCGACTCCCACAGAACGCAGGAATTGCTTGATATTGCAAACCCGGACAAAGCACTGGCATTGTGGATCTACAGAGGTGTCGACGCGCGTACACGTTCCGCTGTGGCGAAGTTTGGATCGGATGCGCTCGAGGCTGTTCAGCGGATCGCCAGCGGACAAACTGACGGGCTGTGGCAGGCGGGCGGGCTCGCCGGCGAGGACATCGACCTGGTTCGTAGCCTGCCACTCCACCGTTTGACGCCGACCGATGGCGCGGCCTTGCTTTGGTTCTTGCGAAATTCCCTTTACTTCACACTTGGCTTGAACAGTGAAAAGCGAGTCCATCTTCTTTCCTATGAGGCGTTCATCTCGGACCCCGCAGATGTAATGCAGCGTATTTGCTCGCTCATTGAGGTCGAATATCGCTCCGAATTTATTGGCCATGTGGACGCTGGCCGCTCCCCAAGGATCACGTTGGCTATCGATCCGACCGTTCGTGAACTGTGTGACGCACTGGCGGACAGGCTGAACCGCGAGGCTCAGCTCGCCACTGGCAACTGATTACTGCTGCTGCCTTGATGCCTCCCCAAGACTCTCGCTCCCAGCCCTCGGGCTTGGGCAAGCAGTCTGTGCTGACAGCCGGGGCGGCGGGCCTTGGCCTGGCCTCGGGTTTGCTCCTCGATTTAGTCATCGCATGGAAATTTGGCGCGACCGGCGCAACTGATGCGTATTTCGCAGGCATCCGCGTGCCCTTGGCCATCGGCACGGTCCTGCTCGTCGCTGCTAACCAAGCATTCGTGCCAACCTTTTCGTGGTGGTTTGCACAAAGCGATCACGATCGCGCCAGTAGAGACGCCAGCGCCACCGTAATCCTATCTGTGCTGGCATTGACGGCCGCAACTGTGCTGCTGATTCTTCTCGCGCCGCTCATCATCCGACTCTTCGCTCCGGGGTTTGGCCCAGAGCAGCAAGACACAGCAATCACCGTCTTACGTGTGGGCTCACTGACCATTCCCACTGTGGCGGGAGCAGAGGCTCTACGTGCTTTCCTCAATGCTCAGTACGCCTTCGTTGCACCGGCGTTGATGAACGTCGCGTACAGCGGGGTCGCAGCGCTCGTTGTACTGCTCTATTCCGATCCCTCGATCATCACCGTCGCCTGGGCCTTGGTCATCGGGGGAATCACTCGGCTCGCATTCCTTGTCGTCATGGCATGGACCCGAGGCTTTCGATTCCACCTTCCCATGCGCTGGAAGGATGAAACCGAGGTGCTCACAGCCATGCGCCGTTCCCTGCGTCCAATTGCCACAGGTTCCGCGGCCCCCATTTCACGACTCGGCGATGTCTTCATTGCGTCTTACCTTCCGACCGGCTCGCTCTCCCTCCTTTCCTATGCCTCGCGGCTAGTCTCGGCCCTAGGTGGGACCGTGCTCTTCCGCAGCATCATGGTCGCCCTGCTCCCTCGATTGTCAGCAAGACAAGCCGCGCGGGATCACGAGGGCGCAAAGCGTGTAACCGCGGCCGGTGTGGCTTTGATGTCGCTAGCCGCAATACCGGTCACCGTTGTAGTGGTGGGCTTGGCTCAACCAGTCGCGCATGTGCTTTTTGCGCGAGGAAGTTTCACCCAAACCGATGCATGGACTCTCGGTCTCATCTTGTTGGTCTTAGGCGTGAGCTTGCCCGCAGATGGACTCAGCCGCGTCACGTTGGCACCAATCATTAGCAACCTCGACACAAAGACGCCCTTGCGCAACGCCTGTATCGCTGTCGCGACAAACCTGACGCTACTGCCCCTGCTCACACTGCCCTTTGCTCCATCCGCGTTGGCGATTCTTGGAGCTGCCGCGGCATATACCTGTGGCCAATACGCCTCATCAATTCACGCCACTCTGGCATTTCGCGGTCGCTACGGCCTCGACGCGATCCGATCACAAATGCGACCTATCGTGCTCCTCATCACCTTCGGACTCGCAGCAACTCTTGTCTGGCTGTCGGCATATCCTCCGTCAGGAGACTATGAGGTCACGGCCTTCGTCCTGGCAGGGACAATAGTTGGGGCGCTCCTGCTTGTTGCCGGAGTATCAGTTTCCTGGCTGGTTGGCTTTAGGAACTCAATTCGCTTGGCCGGCCTGCAGGGGAAAACGAGAAATGGAGGTGATGCATGACCACCACCCATCTCTCTGAAAGCTCTGGACAACTTGCGCCACGATCCACATCGCTCATGTTTCGTGCCGCTCGCGGCAGACGCGATGTTCAGATTGCCTTCGGTCTCGTCGTGGCCGGTGCCTTTGGATCCCTGGCTCTTTGGGGCCTGGGACAAACGTCGCCAATCGTCTTTGCACCCTTGCTGCTGTCCGGCGGGTTGTTACTTGTCCTTAGTGCAGTCTTTCGGTTTGAGGCGTTCGTGCTCACCCTCATCGCATCGCGAGCGGCAGTAGACTCTCTCGGCGGCCTTGGCTCGATCCAAGTGAATGCGGTCCTTTCCCTGTTGTTTGTTGTCTTTGGCTTAATTTGGATTGCGAGCAGCATTCGTCAAGGCACTCCTCGAACGCCCACAACGCTTCCAGCTATTGCACTCGTCCTCGCTGGAGCTCTTAGCGTGGTGGCCTCCACACAGCCGGGCCCAACCGCCATTGAGTTACTACGCGTGAGTTCGGGCTTGCTGATGCTTGAGGTATTGCAGCGCCTGGTGACAAGCCGCGCAATGCTCAATCGTCTGCTTGCAGCATTTCTTGTTTCATCTGTTGTACCGATTGGTGTTGGGCTCTACCAAGTCGCCACTGACGGCGGGATCTGGGTATCCGGCTTTGTCCGAATCGTCGGAACATTCAGGCATCCAAACCCTTTTTCAATTTATCTGGTGCTCATTCTGTTGACGCTGCTCGCCCTGATGCCCAACGTCACACGACGGGTCCGCGTGCCGCTGGCTTTGCTGTCGATTCCAGCGACGATCTGTTTGGTGGCCAGTCTGACTAGGTCGGCATGGATCGCGCTCGCCCTCGGTGTGGTCGTTCTCGGCATTCTCCAGTCACGATGGCTCATTCCATTGCTGGCTGCCGTTGGCGTCGTTGCAATCCTTGTTAATCCGAACGTGTTGAGTCGCTTCTCGGATCTGTCTGGCCCCTCCACGACGAGCGTGGGTGATCCGAACAACTCCTTTGTTTGGCGCATGGAGTATTGGGGGGAAACGCTGAGTCTTGCCGAAGGGCGTCCGGTCACCGGAATTGGCTTAGGCATGGTTCAACGGACAGCCGATGAGGAGAAAGCACCGCACAATGACTACCTACGGATCGTTGTCGAGAGTGGAGTTCTTGGACTCCTCGCGTACTTCTGGCTGATTGCCGCACTCATTCAGATTGCGGTCAGGGCGGTACGAAAACGGCATTCCCTCCGTGGGCCGCCGAGGGGCGTGGCGGTCGGCTTCGTCGCATGCCTAGGAGCCATTCTCGTGCTGAGCGCCGTATCCAATGTCGTGTCTCAGGTTGTGCTTGTCTGGTACATCGCTGTGGTGACGGGCATGGCCGGAGCGGCGACCACATACCTCCAGGACAAACCTGGGAACCTGGCTAACCAGCAGCCAACTGCGGCTCGGTCATGAGGATTCTCCACGTAAACAAGTTCCTTTACCGCCGCGGAGGCGCGGAGGCTTACATGGAGGATGTCGCCGGACTCCAACGAGAAGCAGGTGACCAAGTTGAGTTCTTTGGCATGCAGCATCCAGACAATCCAAGATTCCGGTATGAGGAGTACTTCCCCCCAACAGTGGAACTGGAACCCACACCAGCCGAACTTCGGGGAAAAATTCAGGCAGTTGGCCGGATGTTCTGGTCAACCAGTGCCCTACGAGGCATCGCGGCAGTACTCGACGACTTCAAACCAGACGTCGTGCATGCGCACAACATCTACCACCACTTGTCCCCCTCTGTGCTTCGACCAGCGGCGAAGCGGCGCGTCCCGGTCGTGATGACCCTCCACGACTACAAGTTGGCCTGCCCGACTTACCTCTTCATGGACCACGGCGAGGTGTGCGAAGCGTGCTTGGGTGGTCACTTTCTGCAAGCCCCCCTCAGACGTTGCAAAGATGATTCGAGGCTTAAAAGCGGGTTGCTGGCCGCAGAACTGGCCGTTCACACTCGGTTAAATCTCTATGACCCGGTTGACCTGTTCTTGTGCCCGAGTAAGTTCATGATGGACAAGATGGCACAGGCTGGCGTATACCGGAGTCGGCTGCGACAACTGCGCAACTTCGTATCTCCCCAGCCGGCGACTGGGGTCGTACGTAAAAGCACAGTCGTTTACGCAAGTCGCCTATCTGCGGAGAAGGGGGTGGATGTGTTAATCGAAGCATCGGCGTACTTGCCCAAGGGAGCGAAGGTTCATATCGCTGGCGAGGGTCCTCTGCGTACGTCCCTAGAAGCACGCGCGCACCAGATCGCACCGGGAGTAGTCCAGTTCCATGGGCGCCTTCCAAAGACAGAAGTGATCCAGCTCATGCGGTCTGCCTCTGTGGTTGCAGTTCCTAGCCGCTGCTACGAGAACCAACCCCTAACCGTGCTTGAAGCGTTCGCGCAGGGCGTAGCCGTCGTCGGGTCAGATCTTGGCGGCACCGCCGAACTCATTCGTCACCGGGTGAATGGTGAGTTGGTGCCAGCTAACAACCCCAAGGCACTCGGCGCCTCGCTCACGCGCGTCTTGAGCAATCCTGCCTATGCAACCAAGCTCGGGGCGGCGGGCCGCACCACGGCGCTCTCCGAGCATCACCCTGACCACCACTTAGTCGAACTCGGGAATCTCTATCGGGACGCTCAAGAACCTAAGGACTGAGGAGTTACCTGATGTCTACTTCCCTACGAATCGCCATGATTGGTCAACGTGGAATTCCGGCAACTTACGGCGGGATCGAACATCACGTCGAGGAGGTGAGCCGTCGCCTAGTCGAACGTGGTCACGATGTCACTGTCTTCTGTCGGCCCAACTACAACCCTGGCCATGCAGCAACGCACCACGGCATCAACTTGGTCGACGCGCCCGCACTGGAGTACAAGCACCTTGAGGCGATTTCGCACAGTTTAGTTTCTTCCGCGCGCTCATTGAGTCAGTCTTTTGACGTGATTCACTACCACGCAGTTGGCCCCTGCCTCACCAGTCCGATTCCTCGATACCTCTCAAGTGCCCGCGTCGTAGCCACAGTGCACGGCCTCGACGCCAACCGTGCGAAGTGGGGCGGCATGGCCAGAAGAGCGTTGCAGGCCGGCACATGGATGAGTGCTCGTGTCCCCGACGAAACAATCGTTGTGTCGAAGAGCCTTGCCCGCCATTTCTCCGAACGCTACGGCAGGAACGCAGTAGTGATTCCCAATGGAGTTACCCAACCCGCTGAGGTCACGGCCGGTCCAACAATGAGCAAGTACGGCTTGGAACCTGCGCAATACGTGCTCTTCGTAGGACGCATCGTTCCAGAGAAGGCCCCAGACCGGCTGATCGAGGCCTTTGCGCAACTTCCCGATCAGCGACTCAAACTTGTCTTGGCTGGAGACTCCAGTTTCACACCCGACTACTGCGCGACTATCAAGACACTTGCTAGCCAAGATCCTCGCGTCACGCTGACGGGCTACGTCTATGGCACCGAACTCGCAGCGTTATACGCCAACGCCGCACTGTTCGTTCTTCCATCCGACGTTGAGGGACTCCCGCTTACCCTGCTGGAGGCAATCGCGCACGATGTCCCGGTGCTTTGCAGTGACATCGATCCGCACCTTGAGATCCTGGGGATCAATGCAGACGCCCTTACTTTCAAACAGGGCGATCAGGTGGATCTGGCCTTTCACCTAGCGAAGGCGATGGCCAACCTAGAAACGCAGGCTCGACTGACCAGCGAAATTCAAGCAAACGTGCTTGAGAACCACGACTGGGAACAAGTCGTCGATGCCCTGGAAGACACCTACACATCCGTGTGCGGAGGGCGCAATCGCTTCGTGAGTTCCCTATCGCGAACGAAGTAGGGTTTCACCGTCGCATGGTTCAATGACCACTTCTTCGTCGCCGTCATCGCCCCGCTCCGAGATGAAACCTTCCGGAACCTCCACGGTGATGGGCTCGGCTTGTAGGTTGACCATTGCAATCCCGTTGCTGTAGATGCGCACCAGAAGCCCGTTCCAGGACCTCCTCACGCCGATTGGCTCACCGATTGATGAATGAAGCCAAAACGCATTGCTGTCCTGTTCGGATCCTCGGCCACCACTAAACGAAAAGTACGTGTTCTTGTTAGCTGCCAGAAGGTAGCTAGCGTACGAGAACCTTTGCCATCGAGAAAGGTCTTCCTCTGAGGCTCCGGTCCAAACCTTCGTCAACACGTAGACGTCTCCGCGGATATCGTCGGCGACATCGAGCATCCGTAAGTCTTGCTGATAATCCTTCAGAGTTGGGCAGGAATCGACATCGCCCGCCGGGGATCGCAACCACGACTCTGCGATTGCACCATCGGCTGAATCGAGCAGAATCCGTGTGCTGGCACTCGCGTCGTAGAACTGAGTGCCATCGCCCAGCCCGTTCACAATTACTTCAGCGTCCTCACCAACCGTAGTCTTGACCCGCTCGATGAGGTTCCTGGAATTTTGAAGCCAATCTTCGGGCAGCCATGTCTGTTGCGATACAGGATCCACAGGAAGTGCGCTGAGGTACCCCGGGGTAAGCGGCCCGAGGCCCAAAACGTCGATCATGCAGCCGTCGTAGCCGGTGGCTCGAACCAACGTCTCACACGTCCGCGCGCGGTTCTGCTGCCATGGGATCCCCCAAGTCCTCATGAGCCAATTGCGATAGCCCGTCGATTGAATTTTGTTCCCATGCTGATCTCGGGCATACCAATGTGAGGGGTAGGCCTCCGATTCGAAGGTCTGCGCGAAAGCACCATTCATATAGACGAGCAGTCGCAGATCGGGATTTGTCCGTTTCATGTCCTGGACCTGACCCACGTAGGCACCCGGCGCCGCGCTAATCGAGTCAAAGGTGGCGGCGTCATCTGTGCCCGAGAGGGGGCTATTGCCCTTGCCTGCTTCGTTAGCCGCCCACCAAACGCCCATGCTGGAGGTGACCCCCATATCGGGGACCTCAGAGGCGAGGGGCTCAAGTGACACCACGTCGTTGTCAGCGGTTGTCTGCCAAAGGCCGATCAAGATAACGAAACCCAAAAGGGCGAGGACTATCCAAACCAGCGGCCGGGCAGTCACCAACTCAGCCTAACCGCAGTCCTTAGCCTTCGGGTCTGGTATCCCAATTCTTGAAGAGCCCGATACCGTTGATGAAATGCGAACGGGTGATCCACCGGCGGAGTCTCGCCGACCTCGAGTTCGGCATGCCCGCCGGTTAGCCCCCCTCTTACAAGTGGCCGTTCGCACCGACGCGGATCCCATCGGTATTGCAGAGAAATGGTCAACTGCCCTCACTCCCGCAGCGGTCCAAACACTGACATCGTTGAGCGGCTTCCACCGTGTCGATGCCTTCTTGGCTCCCGTGCTGGGAGCGACCAGTACCCCAGTGCCCGAAGTAGTCCAGACGCGCGTGATGCACGCTGCCGCTCGCCACCTACAGGCGCTGTCGGACATCTCGGTTCTCTCCGAGTGTTTTGGGTCTGGACAAATTGGCTGGGCGCTGCTCAAAGGGCCGGTACTTGCGACCAATGTTTACGCCTCCCCCACGCAAAGACCCTACGGGGACATCGATGTCCTCGTCGATCCAGCAGACCTTGAGAGAGCGGTCGGGCTTTTGCGTGATGTCGATGCTCGCACGATTGACCGTAACTGGGAGTTGATGGCTCGAGACGGGCGTGGCCAGCTACACCTCCGGCTCCCCGCCGGGACACTCCTCGACCTTCACTGGAGTCTGCTCAACGCCGGTCAAGTGCGCGGAAGATTTCAGGTGTCAACGACGAGTCTTCTCGACCGAACTATGGAGGTCAGCGTAGGCCCAAAGGTATCCGTGCCGAGCCTTTCGTCGTCGGACTTGTTAGCTCATCTTGCGCTGCACGGGGCCTTGAGCGGTGGGCACCAACTCATCTGGCTCGTAGACATTGACCGGGTCATCCGAACGTACGAAATCGACTGGGAAGGGTTCACAGCGCTCGTCACGCAGTGGCATGCCAGGGCGGCGATCGGGGCAATGCTTGAGCGTGCATACCGCTGCCTTAACACCCCAGTGCCCGCATCAGTGCGTGACTCACTTGTGAGCACACGGGTAAGGGCCTTCACTTCATCGTTGGACTGTGCCTCGCCGGTGGGGTCTGCTATCAGCGATGGCTCAACGGCAT
>Ga0190272_10000253_pt1 | contig 31816 bp, 27 predicted proteins | sample Popmic504T_FD_133746 | JGI IMG/M metagenome (GOLD analysis project Ga0190272, IMG submission 133746) | Populus adjacent soil microbial communities from riparian zone of Shoshone River, Wyoming, USA - 504 T | ecosystem: Environmental > Terrestrial > Soil > Riparian zone | place: USA: Wyoming...
CGAAGACATCACGAACGAGCGGCCGCATCGCATTGTCATGCGTGGAATTTCCCATGTCCCGGAAGGCCGGATGATCTTCGCGAACCTGACCGTGCACGAAAACCTCCTGATGGGCGGATACCTGCGGAAGGACCGCAAGCAGTTCGCCACGGATTTCGACTTCATTTTCGGAATGTTTCCGCGCTTGAAAGAACGGCTCAAACAGGTGGCGGGCACACTTTCCGGTGGAGAACAGCAGATGCTCGCAATCGGGCGGGCGTTGATGAGCAAGCCGCGCTGCCTCATGCTGGATGAGCCGTCGCTTGGGATCGCGCCGATCCTGGTGAAGACGATCTTTCAGAAGATCGTCGAGATCAATAAGTCGTTAGGCATCACGATTCTGCTGGTGGAACAAAACGCTAACCTGGCGCTCGAAGTGTCCAGCTACGGCTACGTCCTCGAGACCGGGCGGATTATCTTGCACGACCCATCGAGCGCGTTACGGGTCAACGAACGCGTAAAAAGCGCCTATCTTGGCGGCGGTTAGATTGTAGCCACGCACCCAGAGCACGCCTGGCTTGGAGTGCCATTTGACCCAACGGCCCTCCGGGGCCGTGGCTACATCCTGCTGGAGGTACCGAAGCCGAGGATTGACTCGATCCGCTGGCGCGTTGCGAAAGCGTCCGCGGACTTTCTCAAGCGCGAGCGCTGCATCGAATCGGTCCCGGACAAAGTGCAGTCGATTGCGCGAAGAAGTTCGCGATCTGACTCTGTCAGATCGGTTTCCGCCGGATCGTCCGCGCGCTCCTGCAAGCGGCCCACGATTTCGACCAAGGCGTCGCCGTCATATCTGGACGCGCGAAAAGTGTCCACCATCCGCTGGAAGGTCAGATGGAACGGCACGGTAGCGACATCGATGGAGGCGCTGTCGGAAATGTCATCGGCCGGCGTCGCGATGGAGTCCGAAGTCGCGACGAAATTCCAACTTGCCGCAGGTTCGTAATAGCCGAGTTCGATTCGATACGTGCTGCGCGGCTGGGAGACCGCGAGGCAATGGTTTCCAGCAAACGGTTCCACGGCAACCTTGGTTTCCTCATTGCCGTCCCCGGAAATAACGCGCAGATACACTTTGAGGTCTGCCGGCGGTTTGTCCCCAAAAGCGGACGCCCAATCGATTTCCCAATAAACGAAAAGTGTGTGTGGATCTCGCGCGATCGCAAAGAGAATGGGTTGCCCGTAAGACCGTGGGAGTTCGCCGAGGTTTTCGTAATCCTGCGATGGACCACGCGGCGATTGCTCCTGCAGTTCCTGGGGGACGATTGGGCGATGTGAAATAACGAAAACGGCGCCGCCGCCTTGTTCGTCGTTTTCCTCGGTCCCTTCGTCATTCGCGACGTTCAGGAGATCATGAGCTTCCATTCCGCGACGATACACAAAATTCCCGGCCGCGATAGCGAGAGCAATCGCGTCGGGCGGTGAAGGTGCGAGTGAACCGCGCTTTGGGCCACGTTGCCCGTGAGCATTTCCCCGTGTAAATGGACCTATGCCATCTCGACGGCGGAGACTGAATAAATTCTTCCTGGCAGGCTCGATGTTGCTGGCGTGGGTTTCCGCCGACGCTTCTGCGGGAGAGGTTCAGCGGGAAATATTCGGGATTCATTTCAAGCTGGCAAAGGACGATGTGCACAAACGGCTCAACGAGATCGGGACCTTCTCGCGGGCAGAGAGAAAGGGGCAGGAGATCTGGCAAATCCGGGACCCGAGCTTTTCCCACCTCATTGTCGCCTTTGGAAAGGACGGGGCGCTCCGCTTCGTGACGGCTGTCGCTCGCGAAGACGCGGCGGCGAAGCGGGTTTCGTATGGAGAGATGGGGAATTTGGAGAAAGCCCGGCAGGCAGGGGATCCCGGCATCAAGAACTTCAATTATGAGTGGGACCTCCCTTCCCAGGACGGAAATCCGCGCCTGCTGGTCAACGCGCGTGGACGCGATCCAACGTTCCTAACCACGCACTCGTTGAAAAAAGTGAACGATGACTCAGTCGCGACGAGTAAAACGGGCCGCTGATTCCAACGTAATCGCGGAAGCTATTCTGAGATCGTCAACCGGTTAAGGGTCGCCCAGTCTATAGGCTTCGACCAGGGCCAGCCCATTAGTGAGGCTAGTACCTGAGGCGCGAACAATGACGGTATATTCGCCCGGACCCAGCGGACGCAGCACTGCTGCCTCGCGGTCGTCCGTTGGAGGAATCCCCGTAGCCTGGATCTCCGCCTCCTGGTCACTTCTCCAGTCATCATTCTCCTGGAGCAGCGCCCCGTTCTGATCGCGCAGCTCCAATCGGGTATCTTGCAGCGAGTTAGGAGCGCCCAGGCTGGGCCCGATTGCTCGAACGAGGACGTTTTGCGGGTTACCTCCTCGCACAATGATACCGCCGATCAACACATCGTCCCCAAGGCCTACCTTGCCTCGCGTGGAAATGTTCGCCAGCTCCGAAGGGGTATGCCCTTCCAGATCGTAAATCTCGACCAGCCCTATCCCGACGGTATTGCCGGAACCGCGGATAATGGCCGTATAGGCGCCCGGATCGAGCCGACGGACAATCGCGGCTTCTTTGTCATTTGGCGGCGCGAGCTGGCTATCTTCGATTTCTTGCTCGTTAGAACTTCGCCAGTCATCATTCGAGTCGATCATCGCGCCGCTCTGATCAAAGAGTTCAAGGCTGGGATTCTCCAAATTACCGGGTATCCCGATCGAGGGCCCCATGGCCCGGAGAATCACTCTCTTGGTAATGCTCCCCGGGACAATAAAGCCTCCGATCCCGACCTCGTCCCCTGTCCCAACGCGGACGCGGGTGGAGATGTTGTAAAACTTTATATTAATCGGAGTAGGCGCTGGCGTCGGTGTGCCACTGGGCGTCGGCGTGGGTGAGGGCGATGGTGTCCCTGTAGGTGTAGCGGTCGGCGGCGGAGGTGTCCCTGTTGGCGTAGCTGTAGCAGTCGGCGTCGGCGTCCCTGTTGGCGGCAGCAAGCCAACGAGCGCATAAGTAGCTGCGTTGGCGGTCAAATCATTGGCTGTAGCATTGGAAGCTGTGTCGATCGCGTTGGTGGTTCGAACCTCGTTTGCGACCACGTTGTAGGTCCTCACGGCGAAATTGCCTAACAAGTCTCCCGTCTGGGGACGGCCCACCTTATCCTTCGAAACGACGATCGTGATCAATCCTTCGGGCGTGGAGCTGCCGAAATCCGCGTCCCCAACCTTGGTCGTTGTGGGAACGCCGACCACCAGGCCGATCACGGCGGTGGCAATCGTGCCATATTCGTAGGAGACCACCCCGGCGGCGTCTTTCGTCTTACCGACATAGAAATTGCCGTTAGGCGCATTGGGCGAATCCCAGATGATTCTCCACATTCGGTTATTCGGAACGGTGGAGAGATCCACGACCTTCAGGTTAAATACCAGTTTATCGGCATGCGGACCGGAGCTGGGTTCGGCGATCGAGAGCGTTTGGATATCGAGATCAGGATTGGCCGTCGGCGGGCCCGGTTCGTCCACGCCACTCGGATCGCTGTAGACGGTGTATCCTGGGTCAACCCGTGAGTCTCCCACATAACGAGCAGAGACCTCGTTATTGCCGCAGGAGGTGCCTTGGGCGTTTGTGGCCGCAACCGTGTAAAAATAGGTAACACCGGGATCGGTTGCCGTTTCGTCGTCGTAGCGCAATTGGGACGCAGGAACATCAGCCAGGAATGTTTCGCCTCCACTCGTTGTCCCGCGAGAGATGGTGTATCCCGTCACCGGGGAGCCGCCATTGTTGGAGGTCGACCAGCCCAGGTGCACCACACCGCCATTTCGGAGGGCGGTGACATAAGGCGCTCCCGGAACGGTGGGCGCGTCTGGAAAGAGGGCGTCGTGCTCCGCGAACAATCCCTTTCCACCGGTCTGCCGGGCGATTACTGCCAAAGCGGTATAAGAGTTTCCCGTCACGCTGGCCGGGGCCTGCGAGCACTCGGCGCCCGCACATCCATCATTGTAACCGACCAGAACGCGGCCGCGCTTGTCCACATCTATGCCCATGAAGTCGAGCATGTTTCGGCAAATGTTCGCGCCGCCCCCGAGCCAAATGCAGCCGCGCTGCATCGGATCGTTCGGCGTGACATCCACCGTGAACCAGGTCAGTCCACCATCGTAGGTTTGCGCAACGTAGAGGTGCCAGACGCCTTGGAAATGCGGGTCTTGCAAACCGCCCTCCGTTGGCGTGCCGTAGAAGGCAAAAGCAGCACGATCGTCATCGCCTGCCACCACCGCGGGAAAAGCAACGTTGTTAATCCCGAAAGCGGCTCCCACATCGAGCGGCTGGGTCCAGGTTACCCCGCTATCATCGGAGGTGGAAATGACAGCTCTGGTGTCGCCATCGGCGTAGCCCAGATAGACTCTGCCTCTCCCATTGGTCGCGGGATCATCGCCTCGGCCGATTCCAACCGCCGCATCACTGTCGGCCGCAGTGCTGCCCGGAACGGCCCGGACTTGCCAGGTTATTCCGTTATCCTCGGAAACCACCACGGCTTGATTGGTCCCGCAGTCTTTGTTCGGAAGATAGGCTGTCCCGTCTGGACCGACCTTGATGTGTCCATGCAATCCGCCACAGGCATCAGTATAGGCAGGAACAGCCGGGCCGTAGGTCATACCGCCGTCAAGGCTGAGGGCACAGCTCGAGGCGGGAAGTTGCGCGCAGTAATAGATCGCGTTCGGATATCCACCGGGCGGCACAATTATCGGCGCGTGAAACGGACCTCCGCCGCCGATCGTCTGGTGATCAATCCCGGAACCAAACCCGGCGCCGGTGCTTTCGACCCAAAGGTCACCATCGTTATTGCTGAAAGCGGACAAGGTCGTCAGCGTCCCGGCGGGAAAAAGCAATTGTGAAACGACCGTCCGGCCCGTGGTGTGATCGGTAAATAAGATGGGATCAAAGGTAATGACCGATGTGGTCTGGAAGCTCTTGTCCTCCCACAGCGAACTGGGCGAGGAGGGACACGTATCGTCAAAGGTGACGCGCAGGGTTTGGAGCAGCGCGATGTACATGGAGCGGCCCCCGTCCTGGCCGGTTTCGCTGAGCCAGTTCACCCCGATCGAGGGCTCGGCAGCATCGATCCCCAGCGTGGCCGGACCCGCGGCGGGTGGAGTGATATTCTGATATCTGGGGGCGACGCCCGAAGCTGGCGGCGCAACAACCGGCGGAGGGGCTGCATCGACAACAGAGGCGACGCCATTGTATTGGTCTGCGGAGGACGCCGCGAAGTAAATAGCGCGAACGAAGAAGACCCCGGTGCCAATGCTCGGGCTGGCCGGATTCAGCACGACTTCTTCACCCGTGTTGGCAAAGCCTCCAGAGGAGCCCACCAGCGGCCCGTCAATGGTGTCCTTGTGAACGACAAGGTCGTAGTCGCTTGAATTCAGGAGCCATTGGATCCGCACTTTGACTTGCTTGCCTGACGCGATCCAGTCGGCTGGCGTGCCCGAGATGGTCAGTTCGAAGGTATCGCAATTAACACCTTCCTCGCAATCGGGCTCACCGCCCGCGGCGGGCGGAAGACCCGTCCCCGTGCCATTCCATGTTACCGGGGTGGAGGCCGGAGTGATGCTACCCGAGGGGGGATCAGCGGCAAAACTGATCATTGCCAGGCTTGCACCAATGGTGCAGAGGATGACAGCAAAGAGGACGCGAAGGCGGGCGAAGCCGGATTCAGACGGTGGCGCTTTTTTCATGGCAATTGTGATTTCTTTTGTTACGAGAAAACTGTTCCGAGTCCCTCGCTTTCCCTTGCCTCGAAAAAGAATGCACGAATGTATGCGTAGGCTGCTAATTTCGTTCGCGGCGGGCTTGTTGGCCGTCTTTTCGGGGTGTTCAAAACCTGACACCCCTGCTCCTGCTGATCTCGGAACAAACACCGCGACGCCAAGTCCAGTCGCTTTATCCAGCGGGCCCGCTATTGACCCTTGCTCCCTGCTGACCAGCGAAGAAATCCAAACAGTGCAGGGAGAGCCGTTGAAGGCAGGGAAATCCGGAGCTACCTCCAAGGGCAAGCTCTCAGTCTCGCAGTGCTACTTTGAGCTGCCGACGTTCAGTAATTCAATCAGCCTGCAAGTGGTGCAAAGGGGAATCGGAGCAGAGGCGAGCGATCCGAAGCAGGTCTGGAATGATATGTTTCACAAGGAACAGCCTCCGCCGGTTGATGAAGGAGCCAGGAGAAAGGAACCACCGGAGCGTCTCGAAGGCCTCGGCGACGAGGCCTTCTGGGCCGGCAATGAAAAGATAGGAGCCCTCTATGTCCTCAAGGGGAGCTGCTATATAAGAGTCAGCGTAGGAGGGGGGGACGACAAGCCAACCAGGATTAAGAAATCGAGGGATCTCGCGCAGATGGCGCTGAAGCGCCTGTAACGCGCCAGCTTAATGGATCCTGCCCACAACTGGCCTTAGGCCAAACGAACAGAACGCTGCCGCATTTCCAGATTACAGATTACTTAGCTGATTAAGGGTCGCCGAGTCTGTAGGCTTCGACCAGGGCCAGCCCGTTGGTAAGGCTAATACCTGAGGCTCGGACAATAACGGTATATTCGCCCGGACCCAGCGGACGCAGCACGGCTGCCTCGCGGTCGTCCGTTGGAGGAATCCCAGTAGCTTGGATCTCCGCCTCCTGGTCACTTCTCCAGTCATCATTCTCCTGGAGCAACGCCCCGTCCCGATCGCGCAGCTCCAATCGTGTATCTTGCAATGCGTTTGAAACATTCAAGCTGGGCCCGATCGCCCGCACGAGAACGTTTTGTGGGTTACCGCCTCGCACAATGATGCCGCCGATTAACGCGTCGTCCCCAAGGCCTACCTTGCCTCGCGTGGCAATGTTCGCCAGCTCCGAAGGGGTATGCCCTTCCAGATCGTAAATTTCAACCAGCCCTACCCCTACGGTATCCCCGGACCCACGGATAATCGCCGTGTAAGCGCCCGGATCGAGCCGCCGGATGATCGCCGATTCCAGGTTACTGGGCGGCGCTAGCTGGCTGTTTTTGATTTCCTCCTCGTTAAAGGTCCTCCAGTCATCATTCGAATCGATCATCACGCCGCTCTGGTCGAAAAGTTCAAGCTTCGGATTCGCCAGGTTGCCGGGCACCTCGACTGAGGGTCCCATGGCCCGGAGAATGACTCTCTTGGCGATACTTCCCGGCACAATAAAGCCTCCGATTCCTACCTCGTCCCCAGTCCCAACTCGGACGCGGGTCGAGATGTTGTAAAACTTAATATCGACCGGAGTAGGAGCCGGCGTCGGTGTTGCACTGGGCGTTGGTGTCGGTGAGGGCAGTGGTGTCCCCGTAGGTGTAGCTGTCGGCGGTGGTGGCGTCCCAGTAGGTGTAGCTGTCGGTGGCGGCGGCGTCCCAGTAGGTGTAGCTGTCGGTGGCGGTGGCGTCCCCGTAGGTGTGGCTGTCGGCGGCGGTGGTGTCCCCGTAGGCGTAGCTGTCGGCGGCGGCGGTGTCGGAGTAGGCGTCGGCGTGGAGCCCACCGGCGATACTATGATGACCTCGTCTGCCTCATTGGCGCTCTCTAGTCCCCGCGAATCTACTACTCGCACGGTCGCGCGATAGTTGCCGTCGAAGGAGTAGGTGTATTGAATACTAGGATTCGGCTGGGTGACCTCTGCCGATCCATCGCCGAAATTGAACGTGTAGGAGGCGATTGTGTCCGGCGGCGCATCCGTATCCGGATCAGACGACCCGGAGGCGTCGAAGTTGACGGCGAGCGGCGCGATTCCGCTCGTGGGATCTGCGGTTAGTTCTGCGATTGGGGCGTTATTCGGCCGGCAGAAAGGATCATTGCCCACGATCGTGTAGCTGCCTAACGGGGCCAGGCTGTCGTCCATGTTATCCGGCGTAACAGAGCCTGCATCGGTTCCGACGCGAACTCTGATGAGAAATCCGGTGAGGTTTTCTGCCACGGCGGGGCTCCCGACTTTGTTGCGCGCAACCACAATGGTAATGGTGCCGTCCGCATCATAGGCACTGCCAGTGTCGGCATCGCCCACGATAGTGTTGGGTGCGCCATATGCGCCGGTAGTCGTGTTGATCGCAAAAGTTCCGTACTTAAAGCTCACTCCCGAGGGCTGGATGGGGTCGGTCCGCATGTCCACCCAACGACCGAGCGCTGGAGGATCGCCTGGAATTCGGAACTGAACCGGCCAGCGAGTGCTCGGCGGCAGCACCGCAAGGTCCTCAACCTTGATGGTGAAAACGAGCTTGTCTGGCGCAAAACCATAGGGCTCGGCAACCGAGAGCTTCCGCAGGTCCCAGCCCGGGTTGGTGGTAAAGCCGATAGGCGTAATAATATCCCCAGCTTGATCCTCGAGGATTGTTACTCCCGGGGTCAGGCAGGGGTCATCCCCACCTATTATCTCTCCTATGGGGAACTCACCGCAATTGCCGCTTTCGCCGGCGGAGTTGAGGGCGGTAACTTTGTAGAAATACGTTGTGCCAGGGAGAGCCGTGGTGTCGTTGTAATCCGTCTTACAATCCGGGCAACCCTGGGTCACCGTCGCCAAGGGCGGGCCATAGGTTCCCGGCTCGGTTCTTCTGTAAACATTGTAACCCGTAAGGGGTAAACCGCCGCTATGAGGCTCCGACCAATCGATCCGGATGTGTTCGCCCGGAACTTCGCCGACAAGATCCACCCGCGGATTGCTTGGAGCAGCCGGCTCAGCCGGAACCGGGTCGAAAGCCGCGATCATCCGCTTGCCCCCTGATTGCCTGCCTATGGTAGCTTTGGCCGCGCGCGAATCAGCTCCGGTCGGACTGGTGCAACCGATGCAGCCATCAGCATAGGCGATGATCACGCGACCTTCGTGGTCGATTTCTACGTCATTGAAGTCCAGAAGGTTTCGATCTGCACCGCAAGTCGTGCCGCTGGTGCAAATCGACCCGCGCTGAACAGGATCGTTATCGGGCGAGACCCGAACGGTGGTCCACGTCACGCCACCGTCGAAAGTATGGGACGCGTAGATGTGCCAGATCCCCTCGAAGACGCCGGTAGCTTCATAGGCGCCCGGAGTATCGGTGGCCAAATACATAACCGTAGCGCGGCCTGCATCTCCACCCACTGCTCCTGGAAATACCGTGTTCTTAATACTGTAAGGAGCGCCCACATCGATCGGGGTCGACCAGGTCGCGCCTTTGTCGCTAGAGACCGCGACCCGTGCGGGACCGTCACCGTCAGCGTAGGCAAAGTAGATTTTGCCTGCCCCATCAATTCCAAGGGAGGGATCGGTGTCCCCAGGAGTACTGCCAGGGACCGTCCGGATAACAAAAGTGAGACCGTTGTCCTCTGACACGACAACCCCTTGATTGGTCCCACAGCCCTTGTTCGGCAGGTAGACGGTGCCGGCATGCCCGCTGGCCGTGGTAACAGCATTGGCCGGGGTGACTTTCACGTGCCCGTGCAATCCTCCGCATTGCGTCAGATTGTACATCGGCACGGCAGGCCCGAAGGTTAATCCCCCTGTATCGCTGCGCGCCATTTGCGCTATCGCGGCATCCTGCGACGCGTAATACAAGGCGTTCGGATAGAGTGGATGGGGCGGCGGCGGCGGAACGCTATTCGGGTTGTAGGGCCCGACGCCTAGATTCTGGTGGTCTACGCTCGAATTGATCCCGCTGCCCTGGCTCGGGGTATAGTCGTCCGAGGTGTCGGCATCATCGCCGCCGTCGTTGTCGGTAAAGGCGAGGAAGCTCGTTCTCGGCCCGAGCTGGGAAACAAAGGTACGGCCGGTCACGAAGTCGGTGTGAAGAATGGGATCGAGGGTCGCCACCGAAGTGGTCACGTAGCTCTTGTCTTCCCATAAGGGCGAGTTCGCCTCGGGCGTGCCGGGGAAGCCCGGTCCGGACGCAGGAGACGAGCAATCGTTCCAGGTCGTGCGCAACGTTTCCAAGCCAGCGATGAACATCGTGCGCCCGCCCGGTTGCCCCGCAATGGCCGGACCTGGACCGAGCGTCGGCTCGCCCGCGCTGTTTCCCAGGGTTCCCGTTGCCGGGAAATTATGGTAACGGGGCGTTCCGGGTCCGGGAGGCACCGGGTCGGGTGAATCTGGTTTCGGGACGAATTCTATTGTCCCGGTAAAGGTGCTGCCCGCCACGGCAAACGGAACCACACGGACGATGTAAACGCCCGAGACCGCATCGATAAGTGCGATTTCCGGGTCGGCCGAGGAGGCAGCCGTCTCAATCACTACGTTGTTTTGGAGGATGTAAACGTCGTAGTCTTCGGCTGGGACCGGCCACTGGATGCTAATCTTAACGTTGTGCGTTCCCTCGAAACCAGCTGCGTCTACGGTGAGAGTGAATTCATCGCACGGCAGGGCGACGTTGCAGACCACCCCTACCTGTCCGGAGGGGTTCGATTGCACATTTGGTCCAGTTTGATAGGTCAACAGTGGAGTCGCGGCCGACAGCGTGCCGCTGGGTGGATCTGCCGCGAAACTGAAGATCGCCAGGAAAACAGCGCCCGAAAAAAGACAAAGCGCGGCGGCAATTCTGGGAATCAGGAATCCGTTTTGGAAGAGGTTGCGTGTACGCATGGGTGTAGGTGGGTAAGGGTTAACGGTCCAAAGGGACGGAGAGGACCGCGGTGTGGCGCTGCGATAACAACATTTCGCCTATCGAGCTCCATTCGGACGGGATTAATGGCAGAACGTTGACGAAATGGACAAGCACTAATTCGCAAGATTACGGAAATATCACCCAACCGGGCTTCCTAAATCTTATTATTGGTCCAGTTGCGCACGCGGTCTGTGACTGGAAGAATGCGGCTCAGTCGCCGGCGGCTAAACAATGCCAAACACCTGTATCATTCTCAATCCAGCCGCGGGCTCAGTGAAAGACGCCAATGCCTTGATGGAGAGGCTTCGTTCCCTGCCCGCGACCACTCTCAAGATCACCACCAACCGAAGTTCGGCGGGTCGCTTCGCCCGGGCGGCTTTGAAACGGGGTTGCGATCTTATCGTGGCGGCGGGTGGCGATGGAACCTTGAACCAAGTCATCAACGGAATCGGCGAACGCTCGAACCAGGCCCAGGTCGGATTGATCCCGCTGGGGACGGGCAATGATTTTGCGCGCACCCTCGGAATCCCAACAGACATCGATCAATGCCTTGAATTGCTCCTGGCCCGCCACACGCGCGCGATTGATCTTGTGCGGGTCACGAGCGATCGCACTCGATATTTCGTGAATGTTTCGGCGGGCGGCTTCAGCGGCCTCTTGAATGAAAAGTTGACTCCCGAACTGAAGAAGAGCTGGGGCCCGCTCGCATATTTGCGCTGCGCCGCTGCCACACTGCCAGAATTACGCGCCTATCGGACGCAAATCGCGCTGGATGACAAGGAGACGCTCTCGGAGAGTCTCTACAATGTGATTATCGGAAATGGCCGTTACGTGGCTGGCGGGATTCCCGTGGCTCCCGAAGCATCGCCCGACGACGGATTGCTCGACCTTGTGCTAATCCCGGAACGTCCTGTGGCGGATCTCGCCATCCTCGCGCCGCAGATGTTGACGGGCCATCATCTTTCCAGCGGATCGATTATTTACCGTCGCGCTGCCCGCATCTCGGTTAATTCAAAACCGGGGATGTGGTTCAATGTCGATGGCGAACTCGTGGGCAACGAGCCGGCCGTCTTCCAAGTTTTACCCCGGGCGCTCCAATTTATTGTGCCCAAGCCATGAACGGAAAAATACTCAGCGCTGGCGAAATGGCGCTCGTCTCGGAAAAGTTGCGCGCCCAGGGGCAGCGGCTTGTCCTGACGAATGGATGCTTCGATCTTTTGCATCCTGGACATGTCCGTTATCTCCAGGCCGCGCGCGGTTTGGGCGACGCGCTCGCCGTTGCCATCAATGGCGATCAATCCGTACGGGAGCTCAAAGGCGAAGGGCGGCCCTTGAACCGCGAGAACGATCGGGCGGAAGTCGTCGCGGCCCTCGGATGCGTCGACCACGTTGTCGTGTTCCCGGAGCTTCGCGCCACGCGTTTGCTCGAAGAAGTGCGGCCCTCCATTTATGTTAAAGGCGGCGATTATACTCGAGCGAGCTTGGACCAGGAAGAACAGGCGGTGCTGGAAAAAATCGGCGCCGAGATTCGGATCCTGCCGTTCGAGCCGGGCCATTCGACGTCGGAACTGGTCGAGAAAATGAGGAGACTTCCATCCGGATGAGGCGCCTCGCGATCGGAATTCTTGGGTCCGGGAAGGGAAGTAACTGCCGCGCGATCCTCGAGCAAATTCGCGCGGAAAAGCTGGCCGCCGAGGCGCGTCTAATTGTTTCCGATGTGTTCGACGCCGGAATTTTGGATATCGCGCACGAGTTCGGCGTGCCGAATGCATATTTTCCGCCAGGAAAATTTCGGACCCGGTTCGAACCGGCGGTGGAAATGGAATTGGTGAAAATGCTCGAGGACGCGGGAGTGGAGCTGGTGGTTCTCGCTGGTTTTATGCGCGTGCTCAAAGAACCCATGCTCGCCGCCTTTCCGTGCCGCATCATCAACGTGCATCCTTCGCTGCTGCCAAAATTTCCCGGCATGGAAGCGTGGAGACAGGCCCTCGCGGCCGGCGAGAAGTTGACGGGTTGCACCGTTCACTACGTCGATGCCGGAATCGACAGCGGCGAAATCATCGCACAGCGAAAAGTGCCCATCCTGCCTAACGACACTCCGGAATCGTTGCACGCCCGCATTCAAATCGCCGAGCGCGAACTCTACCCGGAAGTGATCGGCCGATTCGCCGGGGCGTAGCTAGATCCGCTCTGCTTTTTGATCGCGTCCGAGAAGCGCCTGCAGGGCTTGGTCCGGCCGTTTCCCTTCATAAAGAACAGAATAAATCTGATCGATGATCGGTGTGTCGATGTTCAGTTTTCGCGCGCATTCATACGCACTTTTCGTCGTTGGAATCCCCTCCGCGACCATGTGGGTGCCGGAAAGGATTTGTTCCAGCGTCTCGCCGCGCCCAAGCTTTTCGCCCACCCGACGATTGCGACTGTGCTGGCTGAAGCAGGTGGCGATCAAATCGCCGGCGCCACTTAATCCGTAAAAGGTCCTGGGGTTTCCGCCCATGGCCGTGCCGAGCCGTAACAGCTCCGCTAACGATCGGGTCACGAGCGCCGCCTTTGAATTGTCGCCTAGGCCGAAGCCATCGCTCACGCCCGCCGGGATGGCGAAAACGTTTTTCAAGGCGCCGCCCAACTCGATGCCGATCGTTTCGTCGCTCGAATAAATCCTGAACTTTTCACTCCCCAAATGCCGCTGTAGTTCCTCGGCGCATTCCGGAATTGGGCAACCAAGAACCGTGGCCGTGGGAAGATCGCGCGAGACTTCCACGGCCAAATTGGGGCCGGAAATAACGGCAACCGTGTTGTCCGGGAAAATCTCTTCCAGGATCTGGCTCATCCGCATCCCGGTGCCGTGTTCGATGCCTTTGGTGCCGCTTAGGAGCACAGCGCCGGACCCCGAAAGCGAAGCTCGCAGTTGCAGGGCCACGGACCGCAACGCAATCGAAGGCGTAACAAACACGATCAGATCGGCCTCCGCGCATTTCGTGATATCGCTTGTGACGCTGATGGAGTCGGGAAGCCTGACTCCAGGAAGATAACTTTCGTTTTCGCGAGTCGACCGAACTTTTTCTGTTCGCGCCGGATCGTGACCCCAAAGAGTAATTTCATTCCCTCGTCTCGACCAAAGAACTGCCAGGGCGGTGCCCCAGCCGCCCGCTCCGACAATTGCCGTTCGCCGAATGTTCATTTGCGGGTGAAGCGTTGTTCCGTTCCGTTTAGAAGACGAGAAAAATTCGAGCGGTGACTCCACAAGACGAGGAGCGTCAGCACCGTGGAAAAATAGAGCAACACGGTCCCTTCGACCACATTCCAGTAGATCAACGCTGCCACCGTCACAGGCAAGGCGGAAGCAGCCACCAGCGATGCGACAGAGACATAGCGCGTTATCTCAAATACAATCACCCAGATAAGAAATATGATCACGGCCGCAAGCGGCATCAGGCCGAAAATCGCGCCGGCCGAAGTCGCGACGCCCTTGCCGCCTTTGAACCCAAGCCAGATCGGGAAAGTGTGCCCGATGACGCACATGACCGCGGCGAGGATCGCGAAGTAGACCGCATAAGAGCGGGTTGGGCCCGCATTTTCCGCTAGGAACAACGCGACCCGGACTGCGGCGAATCCCTTGAATGCGTCCACAAAAAAAACGGTATAACCCCAACGCTTTCCGAGAACGCGGAGGACATTAGTCGCTCCGATGTTACCACTCCCGAGTGAACGAACATCAACCCCCGCGATGCGTCCGGCAAAGTATCCCGCGGGAAAGGACCCAAACAGATAACCAAGAATACAAACAGCCAACGCAAGAAACAACACGGTGATAAAGTTGCTTTAGGAAAACGCGCCGTCTTTGGGACGGACCGCGTAGGATAATGGATTCTTCTCTAACCAAATAGAAATAATCGAGAGGTCCGCCGGCGTAATGCCGCTCAACCGTCCGGCCTGACCGATCGAATCAGGCCGGGACGCCGCCAGTTTTTGCCGCGTTTCCGGCCGCAAACCCCTGATTTGATCGTAATCAATATCGCTCGGAATCGGCCGGGCTCCACCGCGGGCCAATTTTTCGTTCTGACCGGTCTGGCGCCGAACATATCCCTCGTACTTCAAATCAGTTGCAATAAGTTCCCACAACTCAGGGGAGGCCAATTGTCGAATTTCTCCCGGAAGCGCCTCCAATTGAAAATCAGCCATTTTCATTAGCGCAGAGACGGATTTTCCATCCACTCTCACGGTTCCGACCGTTTTCCTCAGGGCCTCGAGCGCGGCCATTTTCCTGGTGAAAATGGTGTGTCTGTGTTGATCGACCAACCCAACTTCAAAGGCTCGGTGGGTCAATCTTTGATCCGCATTATCCTGGCGGAGTGAGAGACGTTCCTCCGCGCGGCTGGTGAACATTCGATAGGGTTCGTCGGTGCCGTTGCTGGTGAGATCGTCGATCAGCACTCCAATATATGCGTCCCGGCGAGAAACGATGAGCGGTGGGTCTTGACGAACTTTCAAAGCCGCGTTTGTTCCAGCCATAAGTCCCTGAGCAGCAGCCTCTTCGTATCCGGACGTTCCGTTTACCTGGCCGGCGAAGTAGAGGCCTTCGACGAGTTTTGTCTCCAGCGTCAAATGGAGTTGGGTCGGTGGGAAGTAGTCGTATTCGACCGCGTATCCGGGGCGCATAAGCTCGGCCCGCTCGAGGCCGGGAATAGAGTGGATCAGCTCTATTTGAACGTCGTACGGGAGGCTGGTTGAAAGTCCGTTGACGTAAAATTCTTCCGTGTGTCTTCCTTCCGGCTCCAGGAAAACTTGGTGGGAGGACTTGTCAGCAAATTTGACGATCTTATCCTCAATGGAAGGACAATACCGTGGTCCCGTCCCTTGGATCCTGCCCGAGTAAAGAGGCGAACGGTGTAGATTTTGCCGGATAATCTCATGGGTCTGCGCCGTAGTGTGGGTGAGCCAGCACGGTAACTGTTCCATGTGGAACATCGGGCTGTTCAGCGTGAACACATCGTTCGTGGACGGCTCGGGCAAAGGCATGAAGCTGAACTGGGGCGGAGGGTCGTCTCCCTCCTGCTTCTCGCAAATATCGAAATTGATGGAGCGACTGCTGATCCGGCAGGGCGTACCAGTCTTGAAACGGCCGATCTTAAAGCCAAGCTCTTTTAATGATTCACTCAACCCCGAGCTTGTGTCGGCCATTCGTCCGCCCGGCTTGGAATTCTCCCCGATATGCAGTAATCCTCGCAGAAACGTACCCGACGTTACGATTATGCTTCTGCCAAAGATGGTCACGCCGACATCCGTTTCCACACCGCTGACCTGCCCTCGGTCCGTGCAAATCTTCGAAACGGTCGCCTGTTTGAGATCCAGCCCCGGGGTCCGTTCCAGGACAGCTTTCATGCGGAATTGATAAGCCTTCTTGTCGCATTGGGCGCGGGGCGCCCTTACGCTTGGCCCTTTGGTGCGGTTAAGCATCCGAAATTGAAGACCGGTTGCATCGGCGTTCATTCCCATGGCCCCGCCCAAGGCGTCGATTTCTCTCACCATATGACCTTTTGCCAGACCCCCAATTGCCGGGTTACAGGACATCTGAGCGACCGTGTCCAAATTTTGGGTCAGAAGCAGAGTCGAACACCCCAGCCGCGCCGCGGCCAGGGAGGCCTCTACTCCGGCGTGACCACTTCCTATGACGATGACGTCGTATTTTTTGGGAAGTTCGTACATTGTTCCACGTGGAACTAAACCTAGCCCCGCAGGTTCAGCCAATTGAGTGACGCTTGGTGGATATTACCCATAACCTTCTACACGATAGATAGTTATCTATTCTATTGTTGAGACTGGCACCGCTTGCGCTTCGGTTTGAACAGCCGCATCTCGTTCGGCCTCTTGGAGCAGCCGAAGCGCGATTTTCCCTAGAAAGACGAGGATGATCGCCGCGCTCGCAAACCCGCCCAACCAAAACCAATATTCGATCGCCCGCGGATGAGTTTTCCCTCGCGCGAGGTTTAACCCCAGTTGACCAAGCGTTCCAACATAAGAATAGAGAAACAGGCCGGGCGCCTGCCCGATCGCGACCCAAAGCATGCACGTTCGAAACCGAATTTTGGTCAAGCCATAGAGATAATTCATCAGACTCGTTGGAAAAAGGGGATGGAGCTGGCTGAGCAAGATGATCTTCCACCCTTCTCTTTCGACGGCAGGTTCCAACGCTACCAACGTCCGATTTCGCAGCAGCTTCCGCCTTAGCCATTCCCGCCCGACCCATCGGCTAATGTAAAACGAGATCGCGGCGCCGGCGACGTTCCCGAGAAGCGCAATGAGAAATCCCCACCAGAGCCCAAAGAAAAAACCGGCGCCCATACTGAGCACGCCGCCCGGGAGGAGGAGAACGTTGCAGCAGGCATAGAGCAACGGGTAGAAAATCGCGCTCCATGCGCCCCATTGCATCACACGGTGCTGGACGGCCGCCAAAATGTCCACGACCGGGTAAAGCCGTGACAGAATAAACAGGATGACCGCGACAACGAACAGGCCACCGACCTGAACAATTATCGCCCGGCGAATTTGCACCATCGGGAGACACTCATCGCTTCAAACCCCCCGCGCAAATTCGGCGAGTTCCACCGTTGTCTCGTATTGCAGAAATGGCGTGATCAAATAAACGCCGGGGTAAGCCCTAAGCGCCGCGCGCGCGATCTCCTTCGCCAGCTTGAGTCCTTGCGCGCGACCCTGGGTTCCTTCGAGTCCCGCCATGTCCGCCCGGACGGAGTCGGGAACGATAATACCCGGGACTTCGTTATGCAGAAATTCGGCCTGACGTCCGCTCGTGAGCGGCCACACGCCGGTGAACATCGGGATCCCGACGTGCTCGGTGCGCCGCGCCATTTCTTCCAGGAGCCGTACGTCGAAGATCGGTTGCGTCATGGCGAACTGCGCCCCGGCCGCCACTTTGCGTTCAAGCCGATTCACCTGCGAGTCGAGATTTTTCGCGTTTGGATTAAAGGTGCAGCCGATGACAAAACCAGTTGGCGTCTTGATTGATTTCCCAGCCTGGCTGAATCCTTCATTTAGCCGTTTGATGATCGAAATCAGCTCAACTGAATTCACATCATAAACGGAAGCCGCACCCGGATGATCGCCCACTTTCGCGGGATCGCCCGTGAGCGGAAGGACGTGCCGCATCCCCAGTGCCGCCATCCCCAGAAGAGCGCTTTGCAATCCAAGAACATTTCTATCGCGGCAGCTCAGGTGCAGGAGCGGAGTGATGCCAAAGCGCTCCTTGAGCATGGCGCCGACCGCCAGGTTACTCACGCGCAGGATGGCGAGCGAATTGTCCGCGAGGGTGATCGCATCGCATCCGGCTTTGACCAGAGCCTGCGCGCCGGTGAAAAACTTATCGAGTGCCAAGGTCTTGGGCGGATCGAGTTCGCAGATGATCACTCGCTTTCCCTGCGCGATCCGGTCGAGCAGACTCTCTTCGCCCGCTGATTCCCGGCGCGAACGATCGGGCGGTGGCTCGGCTTCAACGCGGACCGGTTTGCCGCGCACTGGCTGCAAAGTCGCTATCGCGGCCGAGATCGCCGCAATGTGCGTCGGATTGGTTCCGCAGCACCCGCCGACCAGGCGAGCCCCTTCCGCCACCATTTCTCGGGCCGATTGGGCGAAATAGTCCGGCGCCGTGTGATAGATAAAACGTCCCTCATGATACTTTGGATAGCCAGCGTTGGGGTAGGCCGCGAGCAGGTATTCCGCCGGGACGCGCTGCAGTAATTGCACCATGCCATGAGGCCCATTCATGCAATTAACGCCCACCATTTGGGCCCCGAGCGCGCGCAGCTTATCGAACGCCTCCACCAGGAGCATTCCCGACGCTATTCGGCCTTCTGGAGCACAGGCGAAAGAACAGATCGCGAGCGCGTCGCCCAGCTCGTTCTTGGCCCGCAACGCAATTTCCATTTCCCCGAAGTCCATGAACGTCTCGAAGAAAACCAACTGCACCCCGCCTTCGAGCTGCGCCCCGATTTGTTCGCGAAAACATTGGGCGCGATCAATGCCGCGGGCCGCAGCCTCCTCCCCGCTAAGGCCGAGCGGCCCGACGCTTCCGGCCACATAAACGTTTTTGCCCCGCGCGCTTTTGGCCGCGATTTGGGCTGCCGCGCGATTGATCTCCGCCACGCGCCCCTCGAGCCCAAATCTTTCCAGACGAACCGCGTTCGCTCCAAAGGTGTTCGTTTCAATTACCCTGGCGCCCGCGGCGATGTATTGCTGATGGATCGCCTCGATCCGATCGGGCTCCGTCACGCAGAGCTCTTCGAAACAGCGCTCGAGCGGAATCCCTGCCTCCAGGAGCAAGGTCCCGATCGCCCCGTCTCCGCACAGGACCCGCGTTTGCAGTTCGTCGAGCAAATCCATCCGGGAAGCGATTACTGTCGGCTCACCTCTGGGTCAATCCCGCCTGGCGCATTCTCCAGGGAAACTACGGCGGGCAAATCGCGAAAACGCGCGCGGGAAATCCAGAGCCTCCTTTTGGTTTCGGAAAACTGACGATCACGAGCGCGCCCGTTTCCGGCACTTGATCCAGGTTTGTCAGCAGCTCGATCTGATAATGATTGGTGCTCAAAATGTATTTCTCGAGCGAATAGTCCCCTTTCGAGGTCGCGATTCCAGGATCTGTGTCGGTTGTTTCATGCCCCGACGCCGTGATCTTGCGCTCCTCGTAAAGATATTTTAACGCCGCCATCGTCCATCCGGGATAATGAGCGACTCCCTTGCCATCCTTGTTCGCCATGGCTGCGCTGTCAGGCCATCTCTTGGACCAATCCGTTCTCATGGCCACGAACGCGCCGGCTGGGATTGCCCCGTGCTCGGTCTCCCATTTTTTCACGCGCTCCAACGTAAGCGTGTAATCCGGATTCTTGCCGGCTTCGGCATGAACATCGATCACCGCCAGCGGCAGGATCATTTCCTGGAGCGGGATCTGATCAACGGTTCTCAACCCTCGGATAAAGTGGGCGGGCGGGTCGATATGAGTTCCCCATTGCCCCACGAGGGTGAAGGTTTCCGAAAAAAACCCTTCTCCAAGCGTCCCACGCCCTTTTTCGTACCAGTAAATGGTTTCCCTTTTTTCGTCCGGGAATCCCGGCCAATGCGGGATGCCGGGAGAGAAAGCATGCGTGAGATCGACAAACTTCTTTCGGGCGAGCATCTTTTGGATCTCGAGAAGGGACGGCTGCGGTCCGGCCTTATCGTCCGCGAGAACGCCTACTGAACTGGCGGCGCCGAAAAGCGCCAAAAGAGCAATCCTCACCATCCTCATTTCGCGTTGTTAAACGAACCCTGAGCAAGAAGCCAACAAGTTCGAATAAAGGCCAATTACTTTTCGTCGGCTTCAGGGCGACAGATTTGTGACACTCTCCGCGTGCTGTTATCCACAGGGTTTTATCGGCTGCTTTTACTCAGGCAAAAAGTGGGAGTCCAATGGAGTTATTCGAGCCGATATGATTAAGAACGATGGTGGTCTATGAAATAAAATCTTAAAGAAGGTGTTAAGAACTTTGCCAACGATACCCATTCCAGCCGAACCCGTCTTCCCGCTTCGTCCGCGGACGATACCAGAGAGACGCGCCGCGGGGTTCCTAATTGAAGAAGAAAAGCCCGTCGAGTCGTCCGCCGAGAGTTTGTTCGAGCACTTCGCCTGGCTCTACATTTTCTGTCGCGAAAGACTATTCCGGGACGACACCGAACGCATGATTCGGGCAGTGTGGGCAGAAAGCAAACCTCTTCCGGGCGAGAAGGTTATAGAGATGGGGTGCGGTCCAGGCTTTTATTCGCGCGGGTTAGCGGGGCGTTTTCGCGAAATATCCGTCCTCGGCATAGATCGTTCGCCAAGCCAATTGGCGAGGGCCCGGGAGAAGGCACAAGCAACAGAACTTAAAAATTGCCGCTTTGAAAGCGATAACGTGCTGGCGCTGTCGCATAACGACGACAGTTTCGATGTTCTGATCGCCTCGCGCCTGTTCACCGTTCTTCCTGACCGTGACCGCGCCGTCGCCGAGATGTATCGCGTTCTCCGCTCGGGAGGACGTTGTTTCATCGCCGAACCGCGCTATTCCTTCTGGGCGTCCATCCCACTTTTGACCATGTGGTTACTGGCTGGACTCACCCGCCTTCGAAACGGGTTTCGTGAGCCGAGCATGGCCCAAGTATTATCTCCGCGCGAAATGGAGCATCTCTTTGCCACCCAACCGTGGAAGAAAATGAAGACGTGGCGCGAAGGGCGTTATCACTATGCCCTTTGCGAAAAGGGTTGACGCCCGCTGCGTTCAAACGCAGACAGCTCCCGGGTCCATGAACGTTGCTTACCGGGTCCTTGATCCAAGCCTTCCAGATCAAGTCCCCGCGGGTTTTTGCGCGCTCGCGGTCATGACGAAAGCACCGAGGGCGGGCCAGGTGAAGACACGCCTCACCCCGCCGCTCACGCCGGAGGAAGCCGCCGCGTTAAACATTTGCTTTCTGCGTGACACGACGACCGCCATTTCGAGCGCGATCGTGAAGGGCGGCGCGCTTGGAATTGCCGTCTATACTCCACGCGGGGAAGAGGGAGCCTACGCCGGCATTTTGCCGGCTGAATTTCAGCTCGTTCCGCAGCGAGGAGAAGCGTTTGGCGAAAGGCTCGTCTTTGCCCTGGAAGATATTTTCCGGCTCGGCTTCGGATCAGTTTGCCTCATCGATTCCGACAGCCCGACTGTGCCGCAGCGAGCTTTTGCCGAGGCCGTCACGATATTGGCCCAATCCGATGATGCAGTTGTGTTGGGCCCATCTGAAGATGGCGGCTACTACCTCATCGGCTTGAACAAGCTGCATCGCCTTCTTTTTGAAGATATCGCCTGGAGCACGGCCGCCGTCTTGGAACAAACCCTCGGCCAGGCTCGAAAGAGGAACCTGCCGGTCCATCTCCTGCCGACCTGGTACGACGTCGACGATCGCGGGACGCTTCAGCGCCTCTGCCAGGAATTCTTCGTTTCGAACAAGAACGGGGCACCGGGTTATCCGGCTCCGGCCACGCGCGGCTACCTCGAAGAGCTTTTGCGGAGGGAAGGGCGTGATCGTATTTGGCCGGCCGATTCACCACGATGACCTCCCACCAAAAACGCGCGCTCGTTACCGGCGGAGCAGGCCTGATCGGTTCGCACGTCGCGGATCTTTTACGGCGCGAGGGTTGGACGGTCCGCGTTCTCGACAACCTCGAGCCGCAAACCCATCGCAAAGGCAAGCCGGCCTGGATTGCGAATGAAGCGCAATTTATCGAGGGCGACGTGCGAGATCGAGAGACAATGGCGTCGGCGTTGCAGGACGTCGATGTCGTCTTTCACCAGGCGGCCTACGGGGGCTACATGCCTGAGATCGCGAAGTACGTGCACGTCAACAGCTTCGGCACCGCGCAGATGCTGGAGGTGATCCGCGAGCAAAAACTCCCAATCAAAAAAATCGTCGTGGCTTCCTCCCAGGCGGTTTACAGCGAAGGCGCGGCGACTTGCCCGGAGCACGGTTTGGTTTTTCCCGCCGTGAGGCCGGTTGAGCAACTGCGGGAGGGTGACTGGTCGGTGCACTGCCCGATTTGTCACGCGACCACGGCAAGTGCGCCTACGCCGGAGAGCGCACCCGTCGGCGGCGAAACCGTTTACGGCCTGACGAAGGTCGACCAGGAAAAGCTGACCCTGCTTTGGGGCAGGCAAACCGGAATTCCAACCGTGGCCTTGCGCTATTCCTGCACCTACGGCCCGCGCCAATCGATCTTTAATCCCTACACCGGGGTAATCGCCATTTTCTGCACACGGCTGCTCAATAATCTCCCTCCTGTGCTTTACGAGGATGGCGAGCAGACCCGTGATTTTTCATTCGTCGAGGATATCGCCCGCGCGAATTTGCTTGCGGCAGAAACCGACAAACTCGATGGCCTTCCAGTCAATGTCGGGAGCGGCCAGGGAGTCAGCATTCGTGAAGTAGCGGCCCAAATTTCCGAGGCCTTGGGAATTCCCATTGCCGCTGAAGCAAAGGGCGAATTTCGTCCTGGCGAAATGCGCCATCTCACGAGCGGCACGGAGCGCATCCGCGCTGCGGGCTATGAACCGCAAGTCGACCTCGCGGCCGGCCTTGAGCGCTACCTCGACTGGATCAGGCAGCAGACGGACGTGCGGGACTATTTCAGCGAGGCGGCTGGCGTCCTTCGCAGCAAAGGCATCGTTCATCGCGTAAGAACGGCCGATGAGTGAGACGACGGACCGGCACCGCATCTCGGTGATCATCCCGGCGTTAAATGAAGAGGAACCGATCGCGGCGGTGGTGCGGGATTGCCTGGCCACTGATCTTCCGGATGAAATCATCGTGGTGGATAACGGGAGTGCAGATCTTACCGCCGAACGTGCGCGGGCGGCCGGCGCGAAGGTGGTGGCAGAACCTGTGCCTGGCTATGGGCGCGCGTGCGCCGCGGGTGTCCGCGCGATTTCGCCTGAATGCGAGATCGCAGTTTTTCTCGATGGCGACGGGAGCGATTGCCCGGAACTGATGGGCCGGCTCATCCAACCCATTGTCGAAGGAGAACAGGATTTCGTGATCGGTTCTCGGACCCGCGGGAACCGGGAACCAGGCAGCATGAACTTTCAGCAAGTCTTTGCCGGCCGCATCGCGGGCCTGCTTCTGCGCCTTCTTTACGGTGTTCGCTACACCGATATGGGCCCCTTCCGCGCGATCCGGCGTGAGGCGCTGGATCGGCTCGGGATGCAGGAACAAACCTATGGTTGGAATCTCGAGATGCAGATGCGCGCCGCGCGGGCGGGTCTGCGCATTCTGGAAGTGCCGGTGAATCACCGCTGCCGGACTGGGGGAGAATCCAAGGTCTCGGGTACGCTCCGGGGCACCTTCGTCGCCGGGACTCGGATAATCGCGACGCTCCTTCGAATTGCGGCCGAATCATCAAGCGATCATCGGAAAATCAGGAAATAATCTACGCCTTCGCTTTTGACGAAGTCATGTTGTTCGGCGAGGACGAAACCCGCCTGGGCCGCCTCTTTGATCACCACGGCGGCGTCCAAGCCGTGATCGTCGCCTTTCCCGTTGCGATCGATGATTCCCAGTTTCGCGCCGGGACTCATTGCCGCGCGGATGCGCTGCAAAAGCGGAATCGGGCGCGCGATTTCATGATAGGTCTTGAGCAGAAGGACTGCGTCGATCTTTCCGCGAGGCAGGAGAGGATCGTCCGGCTTTCCCAAAACCGTGCGGATGTTCGAAAGCTTTTCGCGTTTCGCCCGGCGCTTGATGTGACGGACGTAAGCGGGATTGATCTCGACCGCGTAAACCGCGCCCTCTTTCCCCACGCGCCGCGCGCTGCGCACGGTGAACCAACCCGAACCGGCTCCGATATCGGCGACCTGCGATCCACGTTTGATACCTAACAGGTCCATCACTCGCTCGATCTGCAACCTTTTCGCCCGGTCCGCGTCTTCGAAGATCGCGAGGTCGCCCGAATAAGGCTCGCTCGTGGGACGCGTGGGGTCGTCCGGGGGCAAGGCGAATGCTGTCGTTAGGCCGAAAAGGCAGCCGAAAAACGTGAAGAGCGATTTCGTGATCATTTCTGGCAGCGCAGGCACCAGGCGGTGGTGCGTCCGCCAATTATTCCCTTACGCAAAGGCAATTGGTGGCGCGGACAAACGCCTTCGCGTTTCCACTTTTGATGGATGAGCCAGTCGGATGGCGGATCCGAGAAAGCGGGACCAATGATGCGCAACGACTCGCTCGCGACAAACCGTGTTTCCCGGAGCAGTCGCGCCCGCCGAGCTGGAGCTAACGCGCCGGCCAGAATGGAGGGCGCGATCTTCGCGCGCCAAAGAATCTCATCGGCCATCCAGTTTCCAATCCCCGCGAATCCGGCTTGCATCAGGATAACAGCCTTGATCGGCGCTCGGGCGTGCCGATGGAGGAATGCGTCCAAATACTTCTGATCGAACTTATCGGAGGAAATCTCAGGCGCCGCGGTCCGCCACCACTCAGGCTCGGAGGCGCCATGATGAAATCGCACTCGTCCAAAGAGACGCGCATCGCGGAGAACGAGGGCTTGCCGCCTCTGTTGCAGGACGAAGTGATCGTGTTTCTCCGGGCGGAATCCGGCCGGCTCCGTCCGCAGCTTTCCGGTCATCCCCAGGTGAATTCCAATCCAGTTCCCGCCGGAAAACTCCAAAAACATCTGCTTCCCCCGCGCGCAAGAACGCAGAAATCGGCGCCCGGTCAGGTGCTCCACGATTTTCCGCGGCTCGCTCCCGCGAAAAATCCTTTTTCGCGGATGGAGTTGGACCGCGATGATCTTCTGCCCGACGCCGCTATCCCACTGCTTGCGAAAGAATTCCACCTCGGCCAGTTCCGGCATCGGGCAAAATAGAGCGGCCCACCCACCGGGCAATAGAAGTCATCTCCTTTGAAGCGTTGCGGGCCGTGCTACTTTCTTCCGAATGGAAAAAGTGATTATTGTCGGAAGCGGGTGCGCTGGATTGACGGCGGCGATCTATGCCGCTCGCGCAAATCTGAGTCCGCTGGTGCTCGAAGGCCGCCAGCCTGGTGGACAGCTCTCCACGACCACGCTGGTCGAGAATTTCCCCGGGTTTCCGGAGGGCATCGAGGGCCCGCAACTGATCCTGAACATGCATGCGCAAGCCGAGAAATTCGGAGCCCGCTTTGCCTATTCCGAAGTGACCGACTACGAAGGCCTCGATGGCCACGTCCGAATCAAGGCCGACGACGAATGGCTGGAAACGCGAGCGCTCATCGTGGCCAGCGGGGCGGCGGCCCGTTGGCTCGGACTCGAGAATGAAGAAAAGCTGGTTGGGCATGGATTGACCTCCTGCGCGACCTGCGACGGCGCCTTTTATCGGAATGTCCCCGTCTGCGTGATCGGCGGCGGCGATTCCGCGGCGGAAGAAGCGCTTTTCCTCACACGATTCGCTTCGAAGGTTTATCTCATTCATCGGCGCGACAAGCTGCGCGCCTCAAAGATCATGGCGGATCGGGTGCTCGCTTGCGAACAAATCGAGCCGATCTGGAACACGGTCGTGACAAAATACCTCCCGGACGAAAAGGGCGAGATGCGCGCGGTGATGTTGCGCCAGGTTGATACTCACGAAGAGCGCGAGCTTCCCGTGGCCTGCGTCTTCGTCGCGATCGGCCACGATCCGAACACGAAGGCGTTTCAAGGGAAACTCGAAACCGATCCGGACGGATATTTGCTCGTCAGGCATCTCGCGGAAAGCAAACACCCTGGTGTTTTCATTGCGGGGGATGTGGCCGATCGCGTCTACAAGCAGGCCATTACCGCTGCCGGCTCCGGCTGTGCCGCGGCGATGGAGGCGGAGAAGTACTTGAGCGCGCTGGAGAAGTAAAATTGCCGAGTGCCGAGTGTTGAGTGCCGATTGAGAAGGGAGTATGACAACCGCCGAGCTAAAAGCGCGAACGAAGGAATTTGCTCTGCGTGTCATTCGCCTGGTTGACGCTCTTCCGAACACGGTCAAAGGCCGCGCTATCGCAAATCAGATCATGCGTAGCGCGACCTCCGTTGCGGCGAATTATCGAGCGGCCTGCCGGTCTCGCTCGCGCGCGGAATTTATTGCGAAAATCGGAGTCGTCGAAGAAGAAGCAGACGAAACCGCGTTTTGGTTGGAGTTGATCGTCGATTCCAATATTCGCAGCGAAAAGCAGCTACAACCGCTCCTAAAAGAAGCGGGTGAGCTTGTAGCGATCATGGCCTCTTCACGCAAATCGGCAGTTGCCAATCGGAAATCGGCAATTCGTTGAAGATCTGCGATCTCACCCAATTCTATTCGCCGCTCAGCGGTGGCGTGAAGCGCTACGTCCACGAAAAGATCAGCTACATCCAGGCGAACTCCCCCGATGACGAACATGTCCTCATCATTCCCGGTCCAAAAACGGAGCTGATCCAAGAGGATCGTTCGCGAATCTATTCGATTCGTTCACCGCTGGTTTCCCGGTCGTCGCGTTACCGCGCTCTTCTTAATCTGCGCGCAATCGGAGAAATCCTGCAACGGGAGCGGCCCGATATTATTGAGTCGAGCGATCCGTATCAGGTGGGCTGGAAGGCTGTCTCCGCCGGCCGATCGCTGAAAACTCCGGTGGTGGGGTTTTATCACTCGCATTTTCCCGAAGCCTATTTGCGCGGCCCGGCCCGATTACTCCGCGCTGCCGCCCAGAAATATGTGCGCGAGCTTTACAACCGCTTCGAGGCCACGCTCGTGCCTTCCGAGCAGCTTGCGCGTGTTCTGGAAGATTGGGGGGTGCGCAACGTGCGCACCGTCAACCTTGGCGTTAATGCCCGGATCTTTTCTCCGGCGCCCGATGATGCGGTCCAGACCCGAAGTTCATTGGGGATCGGACTAGAGCGAAAACTCCTCCTCTACGTTGGGCGGCTTGCTCACGAGAAAAACACTGAAATGCTTTTTGCGTCGTTCGAAATGCTGGCGCAGCGCCGGCCCGACGAATTCGAGCTCCTGGTCATCGGCGATGGCCCGCAAGGCCGAGGCTTGCGCCAACTCCAGGCCAGGTCGAGCGGCGTGAAATGGATTCAATACTGCACCGATTCACGGGAACTTGCGCGCTTCTATCGCGCGGCCGACCTGTTCGTTCACCCGGGCGTTCAAGAGACTTTTGGACTGGTCGCGCTCGAGAGCCAGGCCTGTGGCACGCCCGTGGTCGGGATTCGCGGCTCCTCCATGGACCGGATTATTCTGCACGAACAGGAGTCGTGGGCTCGGGAGAACACGCCGGAAGCCCTGGCCGATGCAGCGGAGGCCTTTTCGCGCAAAGACCTTAAAAACCTGGGCGCGGCGGCTGCGCGGATAGCGGTCGACCGTTATTCCTGGCCCAGAGTATTTGAGGGACTTCTTGGCATTTACCGGGAGGTCTGCTCAAACTACCGGCACCGTTAGCCCAATGAAGGAAGAAAAGGCATTTGTGATCCGCAGTTACCGCGCGTCTGACCGTGCGGCTGTGCGACGGCTCTGTTGCCAGACCGGTTTTCTCGGCGAGCCGATCGATCCCATTTATCAGGACCACGAACTCTTTGCCGATTTTCTCACGACCTATTACACCGATCACGAACCGGAGTCGTCGTTCGTGATCGAATTGGAAGGGGAGATTTGCGGTTATTTGCTTGGGTCCCGCCGGCCCTTTTTGAATCAGCTTTACTCCTTTCAGCAGAATCTCGTCCTCGGTTTGCGTGCCCTGCTGCGTTATCCCCGTTACAATGCTCAGTCGCGCCGGTTCGTTCGTTGGGTCTTGGGCAACGGGTGGCGCGAAGTCCCGGCCGCGCCGCGCCGCGTGCCTCATTTTCATATCAACCTGCTGCCGGAAGCGAGAAAGATGTCGACCACGCGTTCCCTGATGAGTGCGTATCTGAGTTACTTGTACCGGTGCGGCGAAAGGCATGTCTATGGCCAGATCGTCACCTTTGCGAGCCGGCGCGGGGAGAAGATGTTCGAGCGTTACGGCTTCAAGGTGTTGAACCGGGCCGAGATCACCAAGTACAAAGCGTTTTATCCCGAGTCAGTTTATCTCAGCACCGTAATCAAGAATTTGGAGACGGCCGAGCCGCTCACGGTGGACATCCGCTCGCGGTCTTGAACTTGGCCGTGTGACTCTTCGAGGCTCCGGTCGCACTCGGACTCTTAGAATCGACAGACGATGAGCGGCATCTGACGCGGGAATGCCTTTACTTCCGTTCGGGTTTCGCACATGTCGCGTTCTACCTGAACCAGCCATTGTCCGCGCCCTTCGGAACGATCCGCGGAACAAATCGCGTAATGGGCTGGCCCGATTTTTCTCGCCGCCTCCTTGAGTTGCAGCCTGTGGGAAGGATCGAGAAATTCCCTTGAAATGGGAATGAGTCGGAGGTGCGGGAAGCGGTCTTTGTAAACTTCGAGCGCTGTTCCTGGATTGCCCCACTGAGTATCGGTAAAGATGACGCCAGGCTCTTGTTCCTGGGCGAGCATTGCCACAACCTCTTTCACCCCAAAGCCTGTCGGCCAGCCCTTGAGGTAGTTAGCCACAGCCCAGTCCGTGCTTCTTTCAAGGTATTTCCCCGGGGAACTGCCCATTAGAATCACCTGATAGACCCAGAAAATCAGCGTGGCTCCTGTCAGCATGAAACCTCCGACGCGGATCAGGCCCTCTCTTCCATCTCGTGCCAGCTGCCAAATGTTGACCCCCGTCCGGGCCAGCAAGGGAAGCAGGACGGCAATGACCGAAGTGGTCAACAGGTATTCATTGAACCCGCGAAGCAGGAATATGATCGCTCCTCCCCCTGCGACGCACATCGCCGCCAGCGCAAGTGCGGCAAGATTTCTCTTCTGAAGAGCGAACCAAAGAGAGAGGCCAAAGAATAACGCCACCCCCCACGAATAATACGAAGAGACATACTCTGCGGCTACTTGCAGGTTCGCGCGCCAGATCGGCAGGGGGAATTGGAAAATCTCCGGCAGGGACAAGACCCATTGCCTGTTAAAAACTTCTTTGGTCTGGTTAAACTCGGATGGGATTACCAGGCGGGCGGCGAAATGGGAACAGAGGATGATCGCTGCGACCCCGAGGAGATTTGCGGTTAATTCCTTCCAATTCCAGGGCTCACCAGCCTGTCCTCCCACGACATCGATCGGCCTTTTCTCCGCAGGTTCTTCTTTTTTGCGCAATGCTGCAAAAGGCAACGCCAGCGCCATCCCCAGGAGCAGGGCGCCCGACTGTTTGAAGAGAAGTAGCGCCATCCCAATCGGAATGGCCGTTACCCACCAAATCAACTTCCTTCGTCTCGAACGCATCGCTCTGAGGAGCGACCAATAAAGAAATGGCGCCGTGGAAAAGAGGAATGTTTCCGCAATGAATTGATTGTTGTGAAAAAGCACGGGAGGACAGACGACGTAGAGCATCGCGGCCAGGATTGCCTCCCTTTGGCTGAAACATTCCCTGGTAAAGAGGTACATCCCAAACAAGCCCAGGAACGACACGACCGCGGCCACGGCACGTCCGGCCACGAGAGGATCGCTTCCCCACCGGATTACCGGGGCAGCCATCCAGTATTGGAGCGGAGGTTTCCAATCGCCGTATTCCCCATTCATCGAGATGAACTGGTTCTTCTCCCAATCATCGTGGATTAATTGGGAATATTGCAGGTAGATGGCTTCGTCGTTAAAAATTGGGAAGCTGGTGAGGGTCCAGGCCCGGGTCAGGACGAACAATGCCATCACGAGCAACAAGCCATGAGGCCAGGAAATCGCACGGTGGGGAGTTTTCATGGAATACTAGGGCTCCAGACTGCAGGTTTCGCGGCCAACGTGAACGGCAATCCGGCGAATGCCAGAGGTTCTTGAACTTCGGATGAGGTTGCCGCCTGATTTAATCCGTGCGATGTCAGCCAGACCTCTCGCGGTTTTCGACCACAGATAAATGCCGGCATAGCTCAGTTGGTAGAGCAGCTGATTTGTAATCAGCAGGTCATCGGTTCGAGCCCGATTGCCGGCTCCCCTTGGTCCCTGTCGGGCAAGGTTGTCGAAAGTTTAATAATGTTCTTTCCAATTAAGCGATTGGGCGCTATCGATTAATAACGGAATCCATTGTTAAACGTTATGCAGCGGGGGCTAACCGGTTACTACATACCCATTTCTTCGGCGGGGGCCGAGAAATGCCGCGCTTTCGTGCCAAAACCCCTTCCGCCTGATCCGCCCCTTCAGCTCGATATGCACCTCCAAGATCTGATGGAGCGGGCCACGCTTGCTTTGGGCCGGTTCGACGGCATGACCATGGTTTTGCCTGACCCAAGTCTTTTCCTTTACTCATACGTTCGCAAGGAAGCGGTGCTCTCGTCCCAAATCGAGGGTACGCAATCAACACTCTCCGACCTGCTTCTGTTTGAAAACGAGGCAGCGCCCAGCGTCCCTCTGGATGACGTGCGAGAAGCCTCCAACTATGTCTCAGCCCTGCAACATGGACTGGGGCGTTTCAAGGAGGGGATGCCTATATCGCTTCGCTTACTCAAGGAGATGCACGGGATCCTGCTCTCCAAGGGACGTGGCAGCGAAAAAGAACCCGGTGAATTTCGTCGTTCGCAGAACTGGTTTGGCGGCAGCCGCCCTGGAAACGCGACGTTTGTGCCGCCTCCGCCTGATTACCTGTTGGATTGCTTGGGGGAGCTGGAGAAGTTCCTGCATGACGATCCCGTTAGGACGCCCCTGCTCATTAAAGCAGCGCTCGCCCATGTCCAATTCGAGACGATTCATCCGTTTCTCGATGGCAACGGTCGAATCGGTCGCCTTCTGGTGTCGTTCCTGGTTTGCGCTGAAGGGGCCATTCGCGAGCCGATGCTGTACCTGAGCCTGTTCTTCAAGAAAAACCGGCAAGAATATTATGATTTGCTGCAGGAGGTGAGACTTCGCGGTGATTGGGAGCGTTGGATCGCTTTCTTTTTGAAAGGTGTTCAGGAAACAGCAGATCAAGCCGCCTCGACGGCCCGCCGACTGATGACCCTGGCCGCTCGTGATGCGCAGAAGATTCAAACTCTCGGTCGCGCCGCAGGCTCGGCGCTTCGCGTGCATGGCTTCTTCCAGCGCCAGCTACTCACATCCATCGCCACGGCCTCGAAGTCGCTAAATCTTTCGTTTCCGGCAGTGACAACCGCACTTAACAACCTGCGAAAGTTAGACATTGTCGTTGAGGTGACGGGGAAGCAACGAAGCCGGCTTTTCGCCTACGGCGAATACCTGAAAATCCTGAGTGAGGATACCGAACCGTTGGAAAGGTAAAATATCTCGTGAGAGATGATACGCCGCACCTCGACGCGCTGGAGAATCATAGCGTCTTCCTTCTTCGCGAGGCGAACCATGGGTTCAAAAACATGGCGATGCCCTGGTCGATGGGGAAGGATTCGAACGTGCTCCTTTGGCTGGCGCTCAAGGCGTTCTTCGGCAAGATCCCGTTTCCGCTTATCCATATCGATACGACCTATGAGTTTCCAGAGATGCTGGAGTTCCGGGATTGGGCGGTCGCTCAATATGGTTTCCGGTTGATCGTGAAAATAAACACGGAGGCGCGCGCTCGCGGAATCGGCTATGAGACGCACGATCCGGTGACCGTGACGCACGAGTTGAAGACGGTCGCGCTGAAACAGGCGATCGCGGA
>Ga0190272_10000254_pt1 | contig 31737 bp, 27 predicted proteins | sample Popmic504T_FD_133746 | JGI IMG/M metagenome (GOLD analysis project Ga0190272, IMG submission 133746) | Populus adjacent soil microbial communities from riparian zone of Shoshone River, Wyoming, USA - 504 T | ecosystem: Environmental > Terrestrial > Soil > Riparian zone | place: USA: Wyoming...
GTAGACGGCGACCGACGACTTGCCGGCGTCTCGCGCGGCGCGGATGACGCGGACGGCGATCTCGCCGCGGTTGGCAACAAGAACCTTGGCGATCTGAGGCATGGATGCCAGCCTACCCACGCCCTCCGGGCCGCTTTTGAGTCCTCCGCACAAGAAAGCGGCCGAAACGTGTGGGGGAGTCTACGAGCGGTGCCGACCGGTTAGGTGCGGTTCCGAGCGGTTACGTGCGATTCCACAGATCCGGCCATGCGACACCGAGCTGCACGGCGAGCTGTCTCACTGTGGAGAGCGACATGCCGACGACGGTGGAGGGGTCTCCGGCGACGCGCTCGATGAACGGACCGCCGAGGCTGTCGATCGTGAAGGCGCCGGCGACGTGCAGCGGTTCGCCGGACGCGACGTACGCGTCGATCTCGGCATCCGTCACGTCCGCGGCGAAGGTGACGGATGCCGCTGCCACCGCGTCCGCGGCGACGGGAGCGGCGCCCGGACGCACCCGGATCACGCTGTGCCCCGAGTGCAGGACTCCGGTGCGGCCACGCATCGACCGCCACCGCCGGGTCGCGACATCGGCGGTGTGGGGCTTGCCGAGGATCTCGCCGTCGATCTCGAACATCGAGTCGCCGCCGATCACGATGCCGTCGAATGCGGGCTGGTCCGCGGCGACGCGGGCCGCGACATCCGCCGCCTTGCGACGCGCGAGCAGCAGCACGTGCGCGTCCGCACCCAACGGCCCGCCCTGCGCCGCCTCGACCTCGGCGATCACCGCGTCCTCGTCGACGTCGGGCGCCAGGGTCAGGGGTTCGATCCCGGCCTGTCGGAGCAGCATGAGCCGGGCGGGGGACGTCGAGGCGAGACAGACCAGCATGCGTTCACGGTAGCCGCGCCCGGGTCCGCCTGTGGAATGCTCGGTGGGTGGATGGTTCGACAGGCTCACCAACAGGTTCGACAGGCTCAGCAACAGCGGGAGACGAGCTCGACCTCGATGTGACCAGCGTGGCTCACGGCGGTGTGTTCGTGGGGCGCGTCGGCGACCCGGCGGACGAATCGGGCCGCGGCGGACGTGTGGTCTTCGTACCCGACGCCATCCCCGGGGAGCGGGTGCGAATCCGGCTCACGGACGTCGGCAGGACGTCGTTCTGGCGTGGCGAGGTGCTCGAGGTGCTCGAGCCCTCTCCGCACCGCAGGCCGCACATCTGGCGTCAGGCCGACGTCTCGGTGCCGCCGCACCTGCGGCCAGGGGGAGCCGATTTCGGACACATCGAGCTCGGCCACCAGCGCGCTCTGAAGCTCGACGTGCTGACCGACGCGTTGAAGCGGTTCGGCGGCGTCGTGACGGACGTCGCGATCTCCGGGCCGGTCGAGCTGCGCGGCGACGATGGTCGGGTCGCGGATGCGGAGAGCCCGGACGGTGCCGGCTGGCGCACGCGGGTCAGCCTCCACGTCGATGCCGGGGGGCGCATCGGTCCCTTCGCTGCGCGCAGCCACACCGTCATCCCGGTCGAGGACCATCCGCTCGCCACGCCCGCCGTGGAGCGCGCGGCGCTGCGCCTGGCGCACGCGAGGCCCGGGCGCGTCGACCTCGTCCAGCCCGCGGACGGCCGGGTGCGGGTGATCCCGCGCGCGGACGCGGCGAAGACCGCTCCGCGCGAAGCGCGCGAGGTGGTCATCGAGCGCGTGGGCGGGCGCGAGTTCCGCGTGGGTGCCGGCGGCTTCTGGCAGGTGCACCGCCTCGCTGCGGCCACACTGGATCACGCGGTGCGCTCAGCTGTCCGCGACCTCGAGGGGGGAGGGACGGGGCTCGACCCCGACGCGTGGAACCTCGACCTCTACGGAGGTGTGGGGCTGTTCGCGGCCGCACTCGCCGAACTGGGTGGAGCGAGGGTGACCACGGTCGAATCCGATGCACGGGCCACCGAGCACGCCGGAGAGAACCTGGCGGAGTGGGCCGGAGCCCGCGCCGAGACCGCGCGCGTCGACCGGTTCGTGTCCCGCCTCGCCGCGGAGGCGTCCGGCCGCGACCGGGACCGTCTGTCCCGCGGTGTGACGGTCCTCGATCCGCCGCGCTCGGGTGCCGGGCGCGCCGTGGTCGAGGGAGTCGCGGCGCTGCGGCCGGCGGCCGTCGTGTACGTGGCGTGCGACCCGGTCGCCCTGGCGCGGGATGTCGCGACCTTCCGCGACGCGGGCTATGACCTGCGCGCGGTGGCGGCGTACGACCTCTTTCCGCACTCGCACCACGTGGAAGCCGTTGCCACGTTCGAGCGCGCCACCGGTTCTGCGGCCGCGCGTGGCTAGGCTGGCGACATGACGCGCGTGGCATTGATCGACGACCACGAGTCGGTGAGACTCGGGCTCGAGGCCGCCTGTGCGCGCGCCGAGAAGGTCGTCGTCTTCTCCGGCAGCAACGTCACCGGCTACGTCGACTGGAGGGCGTTCAGTGCATCGCCGCCCGCCGATGTCGTGGTGCTGGATCTCACCCTCGGCGACGGCACGACGGTCACCGAGAATGTCCGTCGCCTCGTGCTGGACGGCTCGAGCGTCATCATCCACAGCGTTGCGGATCGCCCCGCCGCCGTCCGTGAAGCCCTCGCCGCCGGTGCGGCAGGGGTCGTGAGCAAGGCTTCGCCGATCGGCGACGTGATCGCCGCGATCAGCACGGTCGCCAGCGGTGAGCCGCTCAACAACGTCGAGTGGGCGAGCGCCGTGGAGGGCGACCGCGCGTTCGCCGACGCGCAGCTGTCCGCGCGTGAACGAGACGTGCTCAAGCTGTACGCGGCCGGACTGCCGCTGAAGGTCGTCGCCGATCGGCTCGGGGTCGCGTACTCCACGGCGAAGGAGAACATCACCCGGGTGCGGGTCAAGTACGTCGAGGTCGGCAGACCCGCTCCGACCAAGGTCGATCTCCTTCGCCGCGCGATGGAGGACGGGATCCTGGCCGAGCCGAGCGACCGCGAGGGTGACGGTGGTGTCCGAACCTGAGAGCACGCGCGCCATCCTCGACGGCGCGTGGGGTCACATCCCGCAGACCAGAGAGACGAGGGCGGGGCTCGGTTCGTTCACGCGCCTGCGCATCGAGCGGATCATCTCCCTCGTGGTCGGACTCGGGAGCCTGGCCCTGGGTGCGCAGGCGTTCGGTGTTGCCCTCGAGCCCGCACAGGAGAGCGCCGCCTGGCACGTTCCGCTCATGGCGATGACGTTCATACCCCTCGCCGCGATGGTGATCGCGTGCTTCGTCGGCCGTGCGGTCCGCGTGTTCGCAGGGGTCTTCGCGATCGTGTATCCGCTGGCGCTGCTCCTCTGGCCGCTGGCCACCGCCGGCGGCACCGCGGATCCGTCGAGGCAGCCGTGGATCTGGTACCTGGTGAATGTCGCCACGGTCGCCAGCATCCTCGCGTTCGCGTTGCCGCTCCAGGTGCTCTGGACGGCCGTCCTGCCCATCCTGTTCGGCGTCGTCCGGCTCATCCAGGTCGAATTCGAGCAGGACTACTGGTACCCCGTGGCCCTCGATGTCTCCTTTGCGCTGATCCTGGGCGGGCTCCTGGCCACACTCGGATGGGTGTTCCGCTCGGTCGCGGCGAACGTCGACGAGACACGCGCGCTCGCCGTCGAGTCGTACGCGGCGGCGGCGGCCGCCGACGCCGCCGAGCAGGAGCGCATCGCCGTGGCCGCGCTCATGCACGACAGCGTGCTGGCGGCGCTGATCGCGGCGGAGCGGGCGCACACACCGCGGGAGCGGACGCTCGCGGTGGGCATGGCACGTGAGGCCCTCACACGGCTGGCGAACACCGAGCAGGACTCCGGGGAGGGAAGCGACGAGCCGAGGGATGCCGCGAGCCTCGCCGACGACATCGAACGGGCGGCGCTCGAACTGGGTGTGGACGTCCACTCCGAGCGCACCATCGACCCGCTCACGCCCTCGATGCCCGGGCGCGTCGCGCGGGCCCTCGTTCTCGCGGCGACCCAGGCGATCGCGAACGCCGCGCAGCACGCCGGCGGTGCGGGTTTGGCCCTCACGGTCGACGGCACCGTCCACCCCGCGCGGGTGCGCATCACCGTTCGAGACACCGGCGCGGGATTCGACCTCGATCGTGTGCCGCACGACCGCCTCGGCATCCGCGCGTCGATCTTCGCGCGGGTCGCAGCCGTGGGGGGCACCAGTTCGATCGATTCCGATCCCCAGGGCACGACCGTCCGGCTCGAGTGGCAGGAGGCGACCCCGTGATCAGCGTGCGGCAGATCATCGTCGGCCTCGGCCTGGCGTTCACCGCCTACCTCGCCGCGCGGGGTCTGTGGTGGACCGCGCCGGTTCCGCAGCCGCTCGTGCTGATCGCCGCGCTCAGCCTGTATCTGGTGACGGCATGGCTGTGCATCTTCTGGGAGAGGCGACGGTCCCAGAACGCACCGCAGGGCGGCGCGACCGACGCGAGTCGCATGACGGCCGGAACGCGCACGACGCTTCCGTCATGGGCCGGGGTGCTCGCGCTCGCCTCGGCGTTCATCGTGCCGAGCGCCATCGCCGTCGCCGTCGGCCCGGACGAGCGGACCGAGCCGTACGCGACCTGGTATCTCGGCGGGATCGGCGCGCTGATGACGATCGTCATGGTCCGCAATCGCCCCTGGATCCCCTGGATAGGGATCGGCGCGCTGACCATCGCCTCGATGGCCTGGATGGGACCGCTGACCGCGCTGAACCTGGGCCTCCTGGGCTCCATCGTGTGGGTGGCGGCGACGCAGCTGATGCTGCAGTCGATGGACCGCGCCGCCCGCGACACCGCTCAGCTCGCACAGCTCCAGCGCGCCGCATCCGCCTGGCAGGCGTCCCAGACCGGCCGTCAGAGGGAGCGCCGCATCCAGGTGCAGCGCGCGCTCGCCGTCGCGGGTCCCGTCCTGACCCGGACCGTGGCGTCGGGCGGTTCGCTCGACGAGGAGGAGCGGACGCAGGCCCGCCTGGCGGAGGGGCGCCTGCGAGATGAGATGCGCGGACCGCGGCTGCTCGACGACGCTGTTCATGCGGAGCTCGAACGCGCGCGCCGGCGCGGAACGAACGTCACGGTGCTCGACGAGGGCGGACTGGACGGGCTGAACGAGGAGTCGCTCGCCATCATCCGCACCGAACTGGCCGAGACGCTGCGCACCGCACGGTCGGACCGCCTGTACATCCGCACGTCGCCGGACGAGCGCGTCGCCGTGACGGTCGTCGGTCGCTCCGCGGCAGGCCAGGGCCTGTCCGACGAGGATGCCGTCGACCTCTGGCGTGAGATCGGTCATCCGGGCGCAGCCTGAGAGGACGCTCGCCGCCGGCGTCGGACATCCCGACCGCGCTCGGAAAGGTTCTCGCTCCCCGTCCCGGCGGGGGAGGGGAGCCGGGGCGGGGAGCGGAGATGGAGGAGGTGAGGGGCGGCGAAGCCGCCCGCCCCTCACCTGGCGGACAGTTACCCGAAAACCGTCCGCGTGGCCGAACCTGAGCTCTCCATGAATGATGAGCAGGTCAGCCGAACGCAAAATGCGTTCCAGCAAGATAAGTATGTGTGGGCGTCAACACCGGCGTCTGTAGGTATTTCGGGGGACACGCATGCGCGCGCATGCGTGTGCCCGCCCTAGCCGAATCGACCCCAGCCGAGGTCGCGGCGCAGGGCAGTGCGCAGGGAGCGCTGCGACAGTGACCAGCCGGTGCGCGCCGCGGTGTCATCGGCGGTCGCTCCTGCCGACTCCTCGGCGTACGCTTCGGTGACGACGGCGAGGAGGGCGGCCAGTTCGTCACTCGTGGCGGATCCGCGGAGCACGTCGACGCGCATGCTGTCCGGCCTCCGCGCGGGGTCGCTCGCACCCGTCATAGCGGGATGTTCCCGTGCTTCTTCGGCGGCAGGCTCGCACGCTTGCCGCGCAGGGCTCGCAGAGCCTTGGCGACCGCCACGCGGGTCTGCGCCGGCTCGATGATGCCGTCGAGCTCACCGCGTTCGGCTGCCAGGAAGGGGGATGCGACGTCGTAGGTGTACTCGTTGGCGAGGCGCGTTCGCACCGCTGCGACGTCTTCGCCCGCGTCCTCGGCGCGCTTGATCTCGCCGCGATAGAGGATGTTGACCGCACCCTGGCCGCCCATGACCGCGATCTCGGCGGTCGGCCACGCCAGGTTGATGTCGGCGCCGAGCTGCTTGGAGCCCATGACGATGTAGGCGCCGCCGTAGGCCTTGCGCAGGATGACCGTCACCAGAGGAACGGTCGCTTCGGCGTAGGCGTACAGCAGCTTGGCACCACGGCGGATGACACCCTCCCACTCCTGGTCGGTGCCGGGCAGGTAGCCGGGGACGTCGACGAGGGTGAGGATCGGAACCGAGAAGGCGTCGCAGAACCGCACGAATCGGCTGGCCTTCTCGCCCGCCTGAATGTTCAGGGTGCCCGCCATCTGCGACGGCTGGTTCGCGATGATCCCGACCGTGCGTCCCTCGACCCGGCCGAATCCGATCACGATGTTCGGCGCGAACAGCGGCTGCACCTCGAGGAAGTCGCCGGAGTCGACCAGGTGCGAGATGACCTGGTGGATGTCGTACGGCTGGTTCGGCGAGTCGGGGACGATCGTGTTCAGGAACCGATCGGCATCCGTCGTCTCGAATTCGAAACCGCTCTCGTAGATCGGCAGCTCTGCCATGTTGTTGTCGGGCAGGAATCCGAGCAGCGTGCGCGCGTAGTCGATCGCGTCGTCCTCGTCTTCGGCGAGATAGTGGGCCACGCCCGAGCGGGTGTTGTGCGTGTACGCGCCGCCGAGCTCCTCCATCCCGACGTCCTCACCGGTCACGGTCTTGATCACGTCGGGGCCGGTGACGAACATCTGGCTGGTCTTGTCGACCATGATCACGAAGTCGGTGAGGGCGGGTGAGTAGACCGCGCCGCCCGCGGCGGGTCCCATGATGAGGGAGATCTGCGGGATGACGCCCGACGCGCGGGTGTTGAGGCGGAAGATCTCGCCGTACTTGCCGAGCGCGACGACGCCCTCCTGGATGCGGGCGCCACCGGAATCCAGGATGCCGACGCACGGCATCCCGCCGCGGAGGGCGAACTCCATGATCTTGATGATCTTCTCGCCGGCGACCTCGCCGAGCGACCCCCCGAAGGTCGAGAAGTCCTGTGAGTACACGGCGATGGTGCGACCGTGGATCGTGCCGACGCCCGTGACCACCGAGTCGCCGTAGGGGCGTGATTTCTCCATGCCGAAGGCGGTCGTGCGATGGCGCACGTATTCGTCGAACTCCACGAAGCTGCCCGGGTCGACGAGCATCTCGATCCGCTGCCGGGCGGTGAGCTTGCCCTTCGCGTGCTGCTTCGTCTGCGCCGCCTTCTCTGCGTCGACGACCGCCTCCTGGAAGCGCGCGCGGAGGTCGCTGATCTTGCCGGCGGTGGTGAAGAGGTCGGGCTGATCGGTCACGCGTTCCACCTTATCGGCGGGATTCACCGCAGGGTTGGAGCGTTCGCACAAGTGCTCGCGAGATCCGCTGTCGGGTCTGGGCAAGCCGGCGCTGCCGCGGCATCCCGCTATCGTGAACCGCATGTCGATACCGCTCCAGGGCTACCCTCGTGCCGCCGCCGTCTCGCCGCGCCTGCAGGTGGTCGAGTCGACAGACTCGACCAACGCCGATCTCGTGAAGGCCGCTGCGGCCTCACCCGAGCAGTGGCCGCACCTGTCGGTCGTGCTCACCACCGACCAGCGCGCCGGCCGCGGACGCCTCGACCGCACGTGGGCGACGCCGCCCGGAACGGGCCTGGCCGTCTCAGTGCTCGTGCGTGTGCCCGACCTGCCGGTCGCCTCACGCGGATGGATTCCGCTCATCGCCGGTGCCGCCATGACCCGAGCGGTGATCGACCAGCTGCGCGGCACGGGCCACAGCGCGGGCCTCAAATGGCCCAACGACGTCCTGCTCGACGGCGGCAAGCTCAGCGGCATCCTTGCCGAGGTCGTGCCCGGGCATCCGGAGGCCGTCGTGATCGGCGCCGGGGTGAACACGCGCATGACGCGAGCGGATCTGCCGGTCGAGACGGCCACGTCGTTCGGAGCCGTCGGACTCGACGTCGATGAGGATCGGCTCCTCGGCGAGTACCTCGTCGCGCTCCACGAGCAACTCGACGCGCTGACGCTCGCGCACGGAGATGCGGCGGCCGCGGGCGTTCTCGGCGAGATCGAGGCCCTGTGCGCCACACTCGGCTCCGATGTCATCGTGTCGCTGCCTGACGGGTCCCGGCTGCACGGACGTGCCCAGCGCATCGACCCGCAAGGACGCCTCGTCGTGGTCGCAGGCGATGTGGAGACCGCGGTGTCGGCAGGAGACGTCGTCCACGTGCGCTGACCGTGGGCGTGGCAGCCCCGCGTGTCGGCGGCGGGCCTCACAATGGGAGCATGACCCAGCCGACCACGTATGGCGGCAGGACGCCGATGGTCGTCCCGGGCGTGCCCACGCCCGAGCTGCGCGTCGCCCGCTTCCGCGGGCATGCGCGGCGCTTGACCTGGTCGGCCCTCGTGCTGATCGGCGTCGCGGCGACGGTGGGCTTCTTCTACGGAAATCTGCCGGGGCCCGTCGAGAACTGGATGCTGCTGACCGCGGCAGCCGTCGTCACCCTGTTCCTGGTGGTGCTTCCCTATCTCGCGTGGTACTCCCACGTCTACACCATCACCACCCGCCGCGTCCTCGAGCGTTCGGGCGTCCTCGCCGTGCGGAAGCGGGAGCTCAGTCACGTGCGGGGCTACGCGATCCAGGAGCGTCGAGGTCTGCTGCAGCGCATGTGGGGCGCGGGCACGCTCGTGCTGTCCAACGGCGTCGACGAGCCGCTGCGGCTTGCGAACGTGCCCAGTGTCGCGCTGGTGCACGAGGCGCTGGTCGACCAGGTGGAGGTCAACCAGATACTGGCCCACCGCGACGCGCAATCGTATCCGCCCGCGCCGCCCCCGCCCCCGGCGTCCTGAGGTTCGACTCCGACCGGGCCGCTCGGCAGCCGACCGCGCGTGCGGGATGATGGACGGGGAACAGGCGACGGGAGGATCCTGATGGTGCTGCGAGTCGGAGTCGTCGGCGGTGGGCAGCTGGCGCGCATGATGATCGCACCCGCGGTGGAACTCGGAATCGAGCTGCGTGTGCTCGCCGAAGAGGACGGGATGTCGGCCGCCCTCGCGGCGACGGCGGTCGGCGATTGTCGAGATGCGCAGAGGGTGATGGAGTTCGCACGCGACGTCGATGTGCTCACCTTCGACCACGAGCACGTTCCCCAGGAGGTCCTCACTGCTCTGGTCGGCGCGGGCGTCGCCGTGCGCCCGGGGCCAGGGCCGCTGCGATTCGCGCAGGACAAGCTCGCCATGCGCGCCCGGCTGCAGGAGCTCGGGATGCCGCAGCCCGAGTGGGCGGCCATCACCGCTCCCGACGAACTGCAGCGCTTCCTCGATGCGCACGGCGGTCGGGCCGTGGTCAAGACGCCCCGTGGCGGTTACGACGGCAAGGGCGTGCGGGTCGTCTCCTCCTCGACGGAAGCGGACGACTGGTTCGCGGCGCTCGCAGAAGACGCACGCGGCGGGACGCTGCTCGTCGAAGAGCTCGTCGACTTCACGCGCGAGCTCGCGCAGCAGGTCGCACGCCGTCCCTCGGGCGAGATCCGCGCCTACCCGGTCGTGGAGACCGTGCAGCGCAACGGGGTGTGCGCGGAAGTGATCGCGCCCGCGCCGCACGCGACCGGGCGACTGTCCGATGTCGCGGAGCGGATCGGCATCGGCATCGCGGAGGGTCTGGATGTCACCGGGATGCTGGCGGTCGAGCTGTTCGAGACGACCGATGAGAGACTGCTCGTGAACGAACTCGCGATGCGCCCGCACAACAGCGGCCACTGGACGCAGGACGGCGCCGTCACGAGCCAGTTCGAGCAGCACCTGCGCGCCGTGCTCGACCTGCCCCTCGGGGAACCCGACCCCAGCGCGGACTGGTCGGTCATGGTCAACATCCTCGGCGGACCCGTCGAGGGCGCGCTCGATGAGCGGTTCGCGGCGGTGATGGCGGAGCACCCCTCGGCGAAGGTGCACACCTACGGCAAGGCACCGCGGCCGGGGCGGAAGGTCGGCCACGTGAACGCGGTGGGCGACGATCTCGACGAGGTCGCGTACCGCGCCCGGGCGGCGGCATCCTTCTTCCTGGACTGACCGCGCCGTTGCGGGGTTCTTCCAGCCTCGCCCCCTAGCCTAGGTCGGGTGACTGTGCCCCTGGATGCCGTGCCGCTGCATTCCTCGGACGCGCCCCTGGTCGGCGTCGTCATGGGCTCCGACTCGGACTGGCGCGTCATGAGCGACGCGTCGCAGATCCTCACCGACTTCGACGTGCCGCACGAGGTCGAGGTCGTCTCGGCCCACCGCACGCCCGACAAGCTGATGCGCTATGGACGCGAGGCTCGCGGCCGCGGTCTGCGCGCGATCATCGCCGGCGCGGGTGGTGCCGCCCACCTGCCCGGAATGCTGGCCTCGGTCACCTCGCTCCCGGTGATCGGCGTGCCCGTACCCCTGGCGACCCTCGACGGCATGGACTCGCTCCTGAGCATCGTGCAGATGCCGGCCGGCATCCCGGTCGCCACCGTCTCGATCGGCGGCGCGAAGAACGCGGGGCTGCTCGCCGTGCGAATTCTCGGGGCGACGGATGCCGCGCTCGCCGATCGCATCGAAGCCTACGCCCGCGACCTCGAGTCGCAGGTGGAGGACAAGAACCGGCGGCTCAAGGACTCCCTGTGAGTGTCGCAAGTCCGCCGCGCCCGGCTCCGGCACGCGCTCGTGCCGCGCAGATCGTCGAAGACCGCCCGCTGCGCCACCCCGACACCGCCTCGCGAGAGGTGATGACCCGCCGCGGCTGGTGGCTGGTCCTGCTCAACTTCCTGCTGCCGGGATCGGCGCAGGCCGTGGCGGGCAATCGGCGTCTCGGAAAGTTCGGCCTCGGTGCGAGTCTCGCGATGTGGGCTCTGCTCATCCTCGGCGGGCTGACCGCCGTGCTCTGGCCCGCGGCGGCCTTGTCCGTGATGACCGGCGTCTGGCTGCCGGAGTGGATGAGCTGGCTTCGCCCGGTGCCCCTCACGATCGCCCAGGTGCTCATCCTCGCGTACGGGGTGCTGTGGATCGTGCTGACCGTGGACACTCTGCGACTGGTGCGCTTGGTCAAGACCGGCACGGGCGCGCGGTTCGGCATCCTGGGACTCGCCGTCGTGCTCCTGGTCGCCTCCACGGGCGCCGCCGTCTACGCGTCACAGATCGCGGCGACCACCCGCGACACGCTCGGCGCGATCTTCGGCGCGAGCGGGCCGTCGGTGCCTCCGAGCGATGGCTACTACAACGTCCTGCTCCTCGGTGCCGACAGCGGCGAGGGCCGCGACTCCATGCGCTTCGACAGCATCTCGGTGGTCTCGGTCAACGCGACCACGGGCGCGACCACGATCACCGGCATCCCGCGCGACATGCCCAACGCACCCTTCTCCGCGGGGCCGATGCAGGACAGGTACCCGGGCGGTCACGAGGGATACGCCGACTCTTCGTGCGGCTGGGGGAGCGGCATCAACCAGCTGCGCACCGAGGTCGAGGTGTGCCAGGACGGCAACGAGCTGTACCCTGACGCCGTCGCCAACGGCTCCGAGCCGGGCATCGAGGCGACGAAGGATGCCGCAGAGGGCATTCTCGGCATCGAGATCCCGTACTACGTCTTCGTCGACATGCACGGCTTCGCCGCGCTGGTCGACGCGCTCGGCGGCGTGGAGATCACCGTCGCAGAGCGTCTGCCGGAGGGCGGCGGCCCGGCGTACGAGGGGCAGCCGGCTGAGGAATGGGCGACCGGTTGGATCGAGGTGGGCCCGCAGCGCATGGACGGCGAGACCGCCCAGTGGTACGCGCGCTCGCGCTACACCACCTCGGATTTCGACCGCATGAAGCGTCAGCGCGAGCTGCAGGGGGCGATCCTCGCGCAGTTCACACCCGACGTGGTGCTCACGCGGTTCAGCGAGGTCGCGGTGGCCGGTCAGGATCTGATCCAGACCGACCTCCCGCAGTCCCTGCTCCCGTTCCTGGCCGACCTCGCTCTCAAGGCCAAGGAGCAGCCGATCACGACGATCGAGCTCACTCCCGAAGGTGGCATCGACGAATTCGAGCCGGACTTCGCCTATATCCAGGAACTCGTGCGGGTGGCGCTGCACCCGCCGACAGCGACTCCGGCACCCGAGGGCTGAGCGGGATGACGGCAACGCTGCGCGTGATGCTCGACCAGCTCGTCGTCCCGACCGATCCCGATCTCGAGATCGCCACGCGCGAACTGACGCGGGGACTCATCGCGGGTCTGCCCGCCGGGTGCGAGGTCGAGGGTGTCGCCCCGGCGGGACCGGCCGATCGGCCCGTGCAGATCCCCGGGCTCTCGGGCGTGCGCCGTACGGCGCTCGCACGACGGGAGCTGGCCACCGCACTGCAGCTCGGAGTGGCCACCGGCATCGGAGGGGGGATGATCCACTCCCCGACGCTCCTCGCGCCTCTCGTGCGGCACGATCGCGTGCACGACAACGACCAGACGGTGGTCACGATCTGGGATCTGGGTCCGTGGGATGCCCCGGGCGAATGGCCGAAATCCGCCGTCGGGTGGCATCGCGCGATGCTCAAGCGCGCGGTCAAGCACGCCGACGCCGTCGTCGTTCCGACTCACTCGCTCGCCGTGAAGCTCGGAGCGCTCGCGAAGCTCGGCGAGCGCATCAGGGTCATCGCCGGTGCCGCGCCCTCCGGATTCCAGGTGCCCACCGACGACGTCGGCCGGCGGCGCGCGCTGGATCTCCCGGAAGGCTTCATCCTCCTCTCCGGCCGCGCCGCACCGACCGATGCGCTCGCGCTCGGTCTCACCGCTGTCGGCCGGGCCGGCATCGACCTTCCCGTGGTCGTCATCGGCGCGGGCGAGGGCGAAGAGCCCGCGATCGCCGATTTCGCCGCGGCGGCGGGGATCTCCGAGCGGAGCGTGCACATCCGCGGAGCGCTGGACGGCGCAGATCGCGCCGCGGTGCTCGGGGGCGCCGTCACCTTCATCGCGCCGTCGCAGCGATCCGCCCTGCCGTGGCGGGTGCTGGAGGCACTCGCCCTCGGTGTGCCGGTGGTCGCGGCATCCTCTCCCGTCCACGACGAGGTGATCGTCGATGGAGGGATCCTCGCGGACGGTTCGGCCGACGGCCTCGCCGACGCCGTGACACAGGCGCTCGGCTCGACCACATCCGTGGACAGGCTCGGCGTGCTGGCCGCCGACCGCGGGCGTGCGTTCTCCTGGCGCGAATCGGCAGACCGGGTGTGGCAGCTCCACGCCGAACTGTAGCCGGCGGACGCCGAACGCGTGCGGCGCCAGAGTCAGAAAGGCGCGGCGGCGCGCGCTCGCGCTAGCCGGACAGCGTGTCCGCGCTGAGCCGCTCGAGGTCCTGCGGGCTGAACGTCGCGGCGATCTGCGCGTCGTTCCGGCCCTCCGAGAGGTTGGTGAACCAGAGCGCGTCGTCCTGGGTCCCGTCGATGAGGGGGAAGGTACGGCTCTCGCCGTCGATGACACGCACCCGCGTGCCGGTCCGCACGGCTGTGTTGTGAATCCACACGTCGTCGTTCGATGGGGTGCAGTCCAGGAACGTCCGGCCGCGCTCCCTGAGTGCCTCGAGGATCTTCACGGGGTGGATGATGCCCGAAACCGCCGTGAACATGTTCAAGTAGGAGGGCTCCGCCGATTCGCTCAATTCCCACGTTGCGTATGCCGTGAAAGCGCCACCGTGAATCTGCACTCGACGTGCTCGGTAGCAGACGATGTGCTCGGGGGTCTTCCGGTTCTCGGCCACCAGCCGTTCCAGCCAGGAGCGCGGGTAGATCGTGTCGTCGTCGGCCGTCACCAGCGGACCGGTGAACTCGGCCGTCTCCTCGATGAACGGGAAGTACTTGGTGTGCGGTCCGAAGTTCTCGGTCAGGCGCACCTCGAGCCCACGTCGCTGAAGCCGTCGAAGACTGCGCGGGAGGCTGTGGAACGCCTCTGGCTCGTCGAGCCAGAGGATGGTGCGCGACGGGGTGAGGCTGCCGCGCGCGATGGACTCGATTGCGAGGAAGCTCATTCGGGTCCGGGGCCCGTACGTCGTCAGCGAGACGACCGGCCCCGGTCCGCCGGAGAGCCGTCCGCGGCTGAGCCGGTTCAGGTACGCCAGTCGCCGTGGGCCGGGCAGCTCGATGTCTCTCGCGAACAGGGAGCGCACTTTGCGGACGACGCGACGCGCGAGGCCGACGGCCGAGCGCAGGAATGACGATGTACGCCGGCGCCGTTCGGACGGCGCGGACTTCTCAGGACTACCGTCCACGTGCTCGCAGGTTCCGGACTCGTGCCTTCTGCCGCCAGACCCAGCCGCGCAGCCTCGCATCGATGGTCCGATCGAGGTGGTGCTGCAGCGCCAGGATCGCCTCCTGCATCGCCGCGAAGCGAGACTCGATCCGTTCCTCCAGCCGCTGCTCGGTAGCGGTGATCCGCTCCTCCACCGCGCGATCCGTCCGCTGCATCCGCTGGGCGAGGTACAGAGGCAATCCGGGACCGCTGCGCTGGACGTACGCACGGAGGGCGTCATCGCGATAGCCGGCATCGGCGATCCGGTGGTCCAGAGGTGCCGCGAACACGCTGTTTCCCAGGACGCCGTCGATGTCGGGCCGCTGATGCCAGTAGGCCAGCACGCGATCGCTCACATACTGCAGGGGCTGGCGAGCGAGCACTTTCATGTTGAAGACCCAGTCGGCCGCGGCCGGCATGCTCTCTTCGTACAGCCCGACCTCGTCATGGAGTGTTCTGCGGTACAGGAACGAGATCGGGACGAATCGATTGAAGTCGAGCAGGTCCGTCAGGAGCACCGATGGGCTGTCCTTCTCGAGCAGGTAGCTCCACGTGGTGTGCAGCTCCTCGCCGTCGTATTCCTCGCGGAGCACCTCGATGCGTGCGATGACGCCGACTTCGTCGGGATTCGCGCTGAGGAAGGCGAAGGTCTCGGCGAGGAAGTCCGGGTGCCACGAGTCGTCGTCGTCATGCAGCACGATGAGCGGCGCGTCCGATTTCGCCACGCCCAGGTTCGCGGCCGGCCAGCGACCCAGGGATGCCGGATTGTGCACTGTTGTGATGCGAGGACGCACGTCCGTGTCCTGCTCGAGGACGACCGCCTCGATCGCCTCCGGAGCGCCACCGTCGTTGACGATGATCGCCTGCCAGTCCCGGAAGGTCTGCCCGGTGATGCTCTTCAGCGCACGGCGGAGCATCGTCGGACGATCCTTCGTGCGGATGATGATGGCGACCTTCGCCGGCGCGTGTGTACTGTCCATGCTCAGTTCTGCCACTCCTTCATGACCGGGCCGTTCGACGATGACTCGACCTGCTCCGGACGACGGGCGTGCGGGATCGAAGGGCGACCATGCTCCACGGAGCTCTTACTGACAAGGGGCCGACTCGTGACGAAGGTTTCGGGACATCGTCATGGGACTTCACCGAATCATTCCGAACAGCTTACAAGCACAAGACGCGGAGCCCGGGCACACGATCAGGCTCGCATCAAGGCGACGGCTTCCCTGCTCTCGCCGTCGAACACGACATCTCCGCCGCGCAGGAGGATGCCGCGATGGCACAGATTCGACACCATGTCCAGGTCATGGCTGACGACGACGAGCGTCTTGCCCTGGCTGTGCAGTTCACGGATCCGCGCAAGGCACTTCTGCTGGAACGGCTCATCGCCGACCGAAAGGATCTCATCGATGAGAAGGATGTCCACTTCGGTATGGATCGCGACGGCGAAGGCGAGCCTGAGGAACATGCCCGACGAATAGTGCTTGACCTCGGTGTCGATGAACTGCTCGATCTCGCTGAAGGCGACGATCTCGTCATAGCGGGATTCGGTCTCGGCGCGACTCATCCCGAGGATGGCCGCATTGAGGAAGACGTTCTCGCGCCCGGAAAGGTCCGGATGAAAGCCCGCGCCGACTTCGATCAGTCCCGCAATCCGGCCTCGGGTGAGAACCTTGCCGCGATCAGGAGTCAGCACCCCGGAGATGAGCTTCAGCATTGTCGACTTGCCGGAACCGTTGAGCCCGAGCAGGGCCACCGCCTCTCCCGCGCCGATTTCGAAGGACACGCCGTCCAGTGCGTGGAAGTCGGTGGTGAGGGGCCTGCGACGCACGGCGGCGAGAGCCGTCTCCTTGATGGAGTGCGTGTGACGCAGCTTGAAGTCCTTGTGGACGTCGTCGACGACGATGCGCGGCAGGTCGGTCGGGGAGTCAGAGGTCCTGAGCAAAGCGACCCTCCAGGCGGCGGAAGACGAGCTGGCCGAGCAGGACGAACAAAACCGCCACCAGCAGCGCGATGCCGGAGAACAGCCACAGATCAGGCAGCAGCTGGCCGCCGTCCGGGTCCAGCGGCATCCAGATGCCGTAGTGGAAGAGCTCGACGGCAGGGGTGAGCGGGTTCAGCCGGTAGACGACGAAAAGCCAATCGGGCACTTGGGCTCCGACCATCTCCCACTGGTACATGACCGGAGATGCCCACACCGCGCACATCACGATGATGTCCACGAACGACTGGGCATCCCGGAACGTGACGTTGATCGCTCCGAAGAGCAGTCCCAGCCCGGTGGCCAGCAGCGCGACGATGAGCAGCCCGAGCAGGATCGCACCCAAGCCCAGGAAAGACGGAGTCCAGCCGAAGAGCATCGCGATGACGATGACCACGACGATCTGCGGAAGGGCGTTCACTGCGGCGATGAACATGCTCGCAACGGGGAACATCTCGCGAGGAAGATAGATCTTCTTGATCAGTGCGGCATTGTCCACGAGCGCTCGGGTTCCGTTGGAGAACGCCTCGTTGAAGAACGTGATGATCGTGATGCCGGCGAGCAGGTAGATGGGGAAGAACTCGACGCGGTCGTTCATGCCGAGGAAGTAGCCGATCGCCACGTAGAAGACCACGAACTGCACCAGCGGCTTGACGTAGGACCACAACCAGCCCAGCACGGAGCCGCGGTAGCGGATCTGGACTTCCTTGCGCACGATCAGAGACAGCAGGTACCGGCGGCCGAAGACATCCAGGAGACCGCGACTGCGGCCCGGTGCCTGCAGCTCCGTATCGTCGCTCGTTGCGTGGCGCATGGGCTCCCTCCGGGCCGTCCGTCCTCCACCCGGTAAGGGCGGCTCTACTCTAGCTCTCGCGTTCATCCGATGATCGCGCGCCCCTATGTCGAGGCCACCGCGCCCGGGACGACGCGCTCGCCTCTCGGATTGAAGCCGATCGACGCCAACAGCCGACCGGTGATCCGGCGGCGAAGACGCCATGGCACGCGTCCGCGGTGCATGAGGATCTCGGTGCGGGCGACGAATCTCACGTACGAGAGCACCGACTCGTGGTGCAGGTGGTACGAACCCTCATTGCGAGCGCCGTAGGCGAACTTCCAGATGTTCTGGTCGTCGACCTTGGAGAAGTCGCCTGACACGTTGGTCGGAGTGTCGTGGATGACCTTGCTGTCGAGGATGCACACGCCCGGCCCGATGCCCTGACTGGACATGCGCGCGTACGCGGCGTCGTCGAACCAGATGAAGTATTCCCGCATCGGCAGTCCGATCCGCTCGACGGTCTCGCGTGTGTAGAGCGCGGAGACGAAGGAACAGGTCTGCACGAGGACGGCCCGCTGTCCCTGCGCCCAGAGGGCGGCCCACTTCCAGTCCGGGGCCGCGATGTTCATCTCGGCCACTTCGTTGTCGTTGAAGTGCACGAGTGAGCAGGCGAAGGCCACGCCGCCGGGAGTCGCGGCCATGGCGGCACTGTGGCCGGCGACCAGGTGCTCCAGGGCTTCAGGCTCGGGATAGCAGTCGTCATCCATGAGCCAGAACAGATCGGCTCCCAGTTCGTACGCGCGCTTCATGCCGGTCGCGAAACCGCCGGCGCCGCCGGTGTTCTCTTCCAGACGCGTGACATCGAACGTCGGGTCCTCCTGCTCCGCAAGGTACTCCTTGGTCCCGTCGGTGGAGGCGTTGTCGACCAGGACGATCCACTCCGGTGGCGTCGTCTGCGCGCGCAGTCGATCCAGGACGGTCTTGAGCTTTGCGAGCCGGTTGTAGGTGACAACGACTGCGGCGACGCGCTGAGACACGCTGACGGACCTCTCTTCGGGCGATAGGGGCGGGTGGCTGAGGCGGACGCCAGGTCAGCGGCGACGGATTCGCAGGCGGCCGGTGACGCGCTCGACCGCGCGACGGATCGTCTGCTGGAGCGAGTAGTACCGCGCCGTCTCCTCGATGTACTTCGACAAGTACAGCAGGCCGCCGATCCCGTTGCGGTCGACGTACTCCTTCAGGGCGCGGTCTCGCACCATGCGGTCGAACTGCATGTGGTCAAGACTTTCGCCGAAGACGCTGTTGGAGGTGGCGTCAGTCGCATGCGGACGCTGGTGCCAGAAGGCGAGCGGCTCGTCCCCCACGAACAGCACGTTTCCGTGCCGGACCAGACGAAGATTGAATTCCCAGTCGCCGACTGCGCGCAGGGCCGGGTCGTACCAGCCGATCTCGTCGTACACGCGGCGTCTGATCAGAAGCGAGATCGGCACGACGCGATTGGTCTGCAGCAGGTCGTACATCGTGACCATCTCGCCGGGGGGCACGAACGGCGCCCGGCCGAGTTCGATCTGACGGTCTCCGTCGATCCGCTCGAACACGATCTCCGTGCGCGCCGCCGCCGCCACCGCCTCCGCGTCTGCGTCGAGAGCATCCACCATCACACGAAGGAAGTCCGGGTCCCACGTGTCGTCATCGTCGTGGATCACCACGAACTCCCCGCGCGCCCGTTGCGCGCCGAGGTTCGCCGCGGCCTCCATCGAGCCGGTGCCGCCGTCGACGTGGATCACGTCGGCGCGGCCCTGCATCGACGCCTCGCGCGAGCTGAGCAGTGCGTCGACGGGCGCGGGGCGGCCTCCATCGTTGACGACGATCAGGTGCCAATCCGGAAGCGTCTGATCGAGGACGTCGTCCAACGCCCGCGCGAGCAGGCGCTCGCGGTTCTTCGTACGGATGACGACGCTCACTTGCTCGCGATAGGGGGACAACTCGTGAAGACCTCAGGGTTGGCTAGGCGGCGCCGACTGTCGGCGAGCACAAGTGGCAATTGTATCGGACCGACCCTGAACGCCAGCCGGGCCGAGCGGGGGCCGTCGAGCCCGACCGCCGACGCTGTGATCGCGGTCAGCGCTTTAGATACTCGGCGAGCGACTGAGCCGCATCCCGCGGACGGAATCCTGCCGCCTCGATCTTGGACAGATCCTGAAGACCGTTGAGCGGGCGGGCCGCTGTCGGCTCCGCACGCGAACCGAAGTACTCCGCCGTCGACACGCCCGTCACACGCGCCGGGTCGTGGCCGGTCAGTGCGAACACTCTGCGCGCGACATCCGCCCACGTCGTCGGCTGACCGCTGCCGGTGATGTTGTAGACGCCGTACGCACAGCCATTGCGGAGCAGGTGGAGTATGCCCCGGGCGAGGTCATCAGCGAAGGTCAGTCGCCCGGTCTGGTCGTCGACGACCCGCGGATCGACACCCCTGGCGGCAAGGGATGCCATGGTGCTCACGAAGTTGCTCCCGGCACCGATGACCCAGGAAGTGCGGATGATGAAGTGCTGCGGGATCGACGCCACCGCCACCTCACCGGCGGCCTTGGTCTGCCCGTACACTCCGAGCGGGCACAGCTCGTCATCCTCGCGATACGGACGATCCAGGGATCCATCGAACACGTAGTCCGTCGACACGTGCACGAGGGTGATGCGATGGTCTGCGGCGATGCTCGCGAGCGCGGCCACACCCTTCACGTTGGCGGCCCAGGCCGCCCGTCTCCCCTCGGAAGTCTCCGCGGCGTCCACGGCCGTGTACGCAGCGGCATTGATGATGGTGTCGTAGTCATGCCAGGGTCGTGCGCCGGCAAGATCCGGTGACGTGAGGTCGAGCTCGTCGCGTGACGCGAATTCGACGTTCGGCGAACCGGTGAGTTCGTCGCTGAGTGCGCGACCCAACTGGCCTCGTGCTCCGAGGACGAGGGTCCGCTTCGGCGGCAGCGGCACCACGTCCGCCAGGCGGGGGTGGCCGCGGTCCTTGGAGGAGACCTCCACATCGGACAGCGGAATCGGCCAGGGGATGGCGACCGTCTCGTCAGCCAGGTTGAGGAACGAGTATTCGTCGTCGGGCGACCAGTGGGCGTTGACGAGATAGGTGTACGCGGTATCGGGCTCGAGGGTCTGATACGAGTTGGCGACCCCTCTCGGCACGAAGATCGCGCGCGACGGGTCGAGCTCGGTGGTGAAGACGGCGCCGAACGTGGCGCCCTCCCGCAGGTCGACCCAGGCGCCGAAGACACGGCCCGATGCGACGGACACCCACTTGTCCCACGGCTCGGCATGAATGCCCCGAGTCGTTCCGGGCGCATCGTTGAAGGAGATGTTGTTCTGCACCGGGCCGAAGTCGGGCAGTCCGAGTGCGAGCATCTTCTCGCGCTGCCAGTTCTCCTTGAACCAGCCGCGGGAATCTCCGTGCACGGGAAGCTCGAACACGACGAGGCCGGGGATCGCCGTCGGACTCGCGCTGAGCTCCTTGCCGAACTCGGTCACCGTCACTGGCCCCTGGAGGCGTAGAAGGCCTCGGTGGTGTCCTTCGCGGGTGCCCACCAGCTCTCGTTGTCCTGATACCAGCGGATGGTGGCGGCGAGTCCGGCGTCGAAGTCGCCGTACTGCGGAGCCCACCCGAGCTCGTTACGGAGCTTGGTGGAGTCGATGGCGTACCTCATGTCGTGACCTGCGCGGTCGGTGACGTGATCGTATGCGTCAGCGGGCTGGCCCATCAGCTGAAGGATCGTCTCGACCACGTCCTTGTTGTTGCGCTCGCCGTCCGCTCCGATCAGATACGTCTCACCGACCACGCCTCGATCCAGGATCGTGAGGACGGCAGAGGAGTGGTCGTCGGCGTGGATCCAGTCCCGCACGTTCTCGCCTGCCCCGTAGAGCTTCGGACGGATCCCCCGGATCACATTCGTGATCTGGCGCGGGATGAACTTCTCGACGTGCTGGTACGGCCCGTAGTTGTTCGAACAGTTGGAGATCGTCGCGCGCACCCCGAAGGATCGCACCCACGCCCGGACGAGCAGGTCGCTTCCGGCCTTGGTGGAGGAATACGGGGACGACGGGTTGTACGGGGTGTTCTCGGTGAACCGCGCGGGGTCATCGAGCTCCAGGTCTCCGTAGACCTCGTCCGTCGAGATGTGGTGGAAGCGCCGGTCGTGTCTGCGCGCAGCTTCCAGCAGCGTGTACGTGCCGACGATGTTCGTCTCCAGGAACGGCCGCGGGTTGTCCAGCGAGTTGTCGTTGTGCGACTCCGCCGCGTAATGGACCACGGCATCCGCAGCCGCGAAGAGTCGATCGACGAGTTCGGCATCCGTGATGTCACCCTCGACGAAGGTGACGCGCTCCGGCGCGAGGCCGGCGAGCGAGTCGATGTTCCCCGCGTAGGTCAGGGCGTCGAGGACTGTGACGTGGTGATCGGTATGTCCGACGACGTGGTGCACGAAGTTCGATCCGATGAACCCCGCACCGCCCGTCACGAGCAGATTCGCCATCAGCGGCCCCTTTCCAGAATCGTGAGCAGGTACGTGCCGTAACCGGACTTGACGAGCTTCTCGGCGCGCTGTCGCAGTTCTTCGTCCGAGAGGAAGCCCTGTCGCCACGCGACCTCTTCCGGGACGCCGATCCTCATGCCGGTGCGTCGCTCCATCGTCCGGACGTAGTCGCCGGCATCCGTCATCTGGTCGAACGTGCCGGTGTCCAGCCAGGCGGTGCCGCGTGGCAGCACCTCGACGCGGAGCTTGCCGCGTTCCAGGTAGGCGCGGTTCACGTCCGTGATCTCATACTCGCCGCGCGGGCTCGGCTGCAGGTTCCGTGCGATCTCCACCACGTCGTTGTCGTAGAAGTAGAGTCCGGGAACCGCATAGTTGCTCTTCGGCCGCGTCGGCTTCTCCTCCAGCGACACCGCTCGCCCGTCCGCATCGAACTCCACCACGCCATACGCGCTGGGTTCGGCGACCCAGTACGCGAACACGGCGCCGCCGTCGACGTCCGCGTACCGCTTGAGCTGTGTTCCGAGGCCTGGGCCGTAGAGCAGGTTGTCGCCGAGGACGAGTGCGACCTTTTCGTCGCCGATGAAGTCCGCGCCGATCGTGAAGGCCTGGGCGAGCCCGTCGGGGGAAGGCTGGCGCGCGAAGGTCAGGTTCACCCCGAACTGCGAGCCGTCACCGAGCAGGCGCTCGAACTGCTCCGCGTCGTGAGGAGTCGTGATGATGAGGATGTCGTGCACTCCCGCGAGCATGAGTGTCGACAGCGGGTAGTAGACCATCGGCTTGTCGTACACGGGAATGAGCTGCTTCGAGATCCCCAGGGTGATGGGGTGGAGGCGCGTGCCGGAGCCGCCTGCGAGGATGATGCCTTTCACCAGGCAATCCTGACACAGGCGCATGGCGGGCACGTTTCGCCATTTTACTTCAGTAACACTGGTAACACGGGTTCGAATCCGACACAATGATCGAGTGCGCATGAGCCGCCAGTACCTGAACCGCCATCACCTGAACCGCGCAGTCGCGCTGGGAGCCATCCTCGCCTTGTGCCTGGGCGGCATCGTGACGGGTTCCGCTGCGGGCGCGGCGGAACGAGCGCCTGTCAGCGCTGCAGTGACGGATGCGGTGCCCTCATCCATCAGGCCGGCGGCAGATCTCTCCCTGTTCCGGCCTGGCAACATCATCAGTGATGCGACGTTCTTCGATTCCTCGACGATGTCGGCCGCGCAGATCCAGTCCTTCCTCCAGGGCAGGGTGCCCGCCTGCCAGTCCGGCTACATCTGCCTCAAGGACTGGACGGACACCTCCCGCACGGTTGCGGCAGACGCCATGTGCGGCCCGTACGCCGGTGTCGCGAACGAGCGGGCATCGCAGATCATCTTCAAGGTCGCGCAGGCCTGCGGCATAAACCCGCAGGTGCTCCTCGTGACGCTTCAGAAGGAACAGGGCCTGGTCACCCACACCTGGCCGAGCGACTGGCGGTACACGATCGCCATGGGACAGGGCTGCCCCGACACCGCGGCCTGCGACACCCGCTATTACGGGTTCTTCAATCAGGTCTACGGGGCCGCCTGGCAGATGAAGCGATACGCCAACCCGCCGGGAACGAGTGCTTACTTCACGTGGTACGCCCCGGGGCGGACCTGGAACGTGCTGTACAACCCGAACGTCGCCTGCGGGTCTTCGCCGGTCTTCATCGAGAACCAGGCGACGGCGAACCTGTACTACTACACGCCGTACCAGCCCAATGCTGCCGCGCTCCGCGCGGGATACGCCGAAGGCGACGGCTGCTCGGCGTATGGCAACCGCAACTTCTTCAACTACTTCACCGACTGGTTCGGCAGCACCCAGGCCGCAGGGGTGGCGCTCGCCAGAACGGCATCCGATCCCTCCGTCTATCTGCTCGCCGGTACTGCGCGCTGGCACGTCGCAGACGCCGAGGACTACGGCGAGCTGGCGCGGGCGTTCGGGCAGGCGAGGGTGGTCGGCGACGGTTTCCTCGCGACGTTCGCGGTGCGCGGAACAACCGGCGCGGTGCTGCACAATGCCGCCACAGGTGTCATGGCTCTGGTTCAGGGCGGCGCACTGCACCGGATCCCCACGTGCGAGTCCGCCGCGATGTGGGGATCGTCGTGCGGGGCCCCCACGACCGTGCCCCCCTCGATGCTGGCGAAGCTGGCAGCGGGACCGGACGTCGGGAGCTACTTCCGGCTGCGGTCGTCCTCCGGCTGGGGCCGATTCGAGGGTCCGTCAGCCGCCACGCCCCTGTACAACGAGGCCGCTGCCAGAGCGCTCAACGGCGACATGCGGGCTACTCCGTTCGCGCCCTATCTGCCGACCGCACGCTACGCCGCGTTGACGAAGGCTCCTCTCCTGTTCGCACCGGGACAGCTGGTGCGGGCGTCATCGGATCCTCGCGTGTACATGACCGCCGACTTCGACCGCCTGCTCGCGGTGAACGCGTGGTCCGACGTGGCGGACTACAACCGTCTGCCGTCGGATCTGGCCACCGTGCCACCGACGGACCTGGCGCGCTACCGTGCGGAGGGCGTCGTCGCGCCGACGCTGCGCTGCCCGACCGGCACCTACCTCCCCACCGGCGGCATCCTGCACCGCCTGGGGTCACCGGAGCGCGCGGGCCTCCCGGCGGTCGATGCCGCAGAGATCACCTGTGCGCAGTTCCCGGTCGGCAGTGCGGCTCCCGGCGCGGTCGCGCTGCGGGCGGCGGACGATGCAACCGTCTTCGTCATCGAACAATCACAGCGGCGGCGCGCCGTCACGTGGAGCCACCTCCTCGAGCACAACGGCGGGTCCGCCCCGGTGGTGCTGGTGGTGAAGCCCACGACGCTGCAGGCGATCGCATTCGGACCGCCCATCGCCGATGGCACCCTCGTCAAGGGCACTGATGCGGCACTGGCGATGGTGAGTGGAACCAACTCGCACTGGGTGGTGTCGTTCGACGTCGCCAGAGAGCTTGGTGTGCCGACCTCCTATCGGGCGGTCACCGACGCCGAGGTGGCGGCTCTCACTCCGGGTGAGACCCTCGGGCTCTGGGTCGACTGCGGCGGGATCATCGGGTTTGCGGCGAGCGGTCGCGTTCACACGGTCGCACCCGGGGCGGCGGCCGGATTCACCCCGGTCGGCCTGTCGGCATCGACCTGCGCGCGCCTCACGACCGATGTCGCCGGGCTGAGCAGGGTCTTCGTGAAGGCCCCCGGCTCGTCCACGGTGTTCCTCGCGGAGAACGGCGTGTACCGACCGATGGGCAGCTGGTCCGAGCTGCTGAGCGTGAGCGGGGGAACCCCGAGGATCCTCGCGATATCCGACGGGACGCTGGCGTCGCTGCCGCGGACCTAGGCTGAGTCGTCCGCGCGACGCTGCGACGATACGGTGAGACGCGAGCGTTTGCGGCGCGCGCGGACGAGGATCGCCGACCACACGGCGATGACCAGAACCGCGACGGCGATGCAGGCGAGGGCGATGGCGAGGCCCGCCGGGCGGAACTGCAGTTCCACGGTGCCGGAGTCCTCGCTCACATCCAGGGTGACGAGGAACCCGTCGGCGGGGGCGCCCAGAGTCGCGCCGCTGGCGGTGTAACCGGGCCACGCGAGCCTGCTGAAGGTGACGGTTCCGCCTTCGGCGGGCGCGCTGTCGACCGTGAACCGGACGCTCTCCTGAGTCTGCACGACATCCGAGACCTGCACTCCTGGCGAGGTGGCCACGATGCCACCCGCACGACCGACCGGCTCGTCGCGCACCCACAGCTGCGTGAACTGACCGTCGTCGGCGACATGCCAGCCACTCGGCGGGTCATCGATGTATCGCTGCGTCTCGTCGGACTTGATGATCTGAACGGAGTCGACCGCTATCTCATCGGCGAGCGTGAGCCCGGTTGCATCGCGCACGGTGAAGAGATTCTCGGCGAGGGCGGGGCACGTCTGGCCGAGATAGCCGAGGCAGAGCGTGCTGTTGAACCCGTTGAACCCGAGAAGCTGATACCGGTTCACGACCGACTGCGGATTCACGTACCACGAGTTCGCGAAGAGCGTCTCGCGCCACAGCTCGGGGGAGGGCTCCAGCGCGAGCGGGTCGCCGACGACGATCGTGTCGCCGACCGCCTCGGGAAGCTGAATCTGCAGCTGCTCGATCTGGGTCGGCACCTGCTCATCCGCCCAGATGGATCGCGGATACACAGCCTGCTGCAGGGTGAACACCGCAATCCCGACCACGGCGAATGCCGTCCCGAGGGCCAGCAGCCGTGCGTGCGCGGCACGGATCCGCAGCAGGATGAGGATGACGACCGCCACGCCGCCGGCGGCGAGGACGGCCGCCAGCCCGTAGCGGCGCAGATACTGAGGCACCTGCGCCCAGGTGAGGAAGAACGATGCGGCCAGCAGTGCGAAGGCCAGGATGATCCGCGAGCGGCTGACCCGGCGCGCCCGGTCCAGGCCCACCGCCAACAGCAGGATCGCGCACAGCGCTACGTAGGGCAGCATCCGAGTCGGATAGCGGAGGGGTCCGATGACGGTCGGAAGCATGAGGAACGTGGCGAAGACGCCGAGACCGACCAGAACGTCCACCAGCCGCGGATTGACGCGCAGCAGCATCCTCCAGCGCACGATCGCGACGAGCGGGAGTGCCCAGCAGATGTACGCGAGCGGGACCGGAGCGGTCAGACCGGACCACCACCACGCCGCAACCTGGGGAAGCGCTGTCGCGATGGGGGACATCGCCGCCCCAGACAGGTCTACCGTCATGTACTGGTCCATGAAGATCGAGCTGCCCCCGCGATTGGTGACCGGCGCGGTGAGAAGGCTCGTGATGTGGACCGCGACGGCGATGAGTCCCAGTGGCACGCCCACCAGCAGCACTCGCCACAAGGCGCGCCACTCACGCCGAATCGCTCGCACCGTGGCCGTCAGGCCGATGATCAGCGCCAGCGCGATGGTGCCGTGGACATAGCCGATGGAGATCAGGAGGTAGCCCGCGACGAACGCCGGAATCGGGCCGGATGCGCCGCGGGCAAGACGCGCCACGAAGGCCCACGCCCACGTGAGGAGGCTCCACGCGAACAGGCCCGTCACCCACGAGGGCGCATCGAAGTAGGTCGTGAACCCCGAGAACGGAGCCAGGCTGCCCACCGCGAATGCGAAGACCGGGCGAGCCCCGAACTCACGGGCGAGCACGTAGGCTCCGAGCGAGCCGATGACGATGGCGACGATCTTCACGATCGTCGTGAAGACCGCGGCGTTCGCGGCAAAGCTCGCGAGCACGCTGATCAGGATGATCAGCGGGTTGAAGAAGCCCCACTGGCCCTCTGCCGCCAGATTGCCGCTCGACCACACGCTCGGCTCGAGCAGGGGCAACCTGCCCTCGCGGAGGCTGCTTCCGAGATGGAACCACTGGCCGAATGCGCCGTTGACCGTGTCGTCGACGAAGTAGTGCAGTCGATTGAACACCAGCGGCACGATCGCGGTGATGAGGACGATCACCGCTGTCGCCGCGAACCAGAGGGGGTCCCGCGACACGATCCGCGTCGGGCGGGCGAGGGACCCTGTGCTCACGCCGTCCTCAGTCTCTCCACCGGGTCTGCCGGTCCAGTTCCGCCTCCGCTGCACGCGCGGGGAGCGACGATCTCCCGATCGCCCCACGGAGAATAACACGACGCATCTTCGCGGCCCGTGTCGTGCACACGACGCGGGTCCGCGAGCCGGAGGCGCGGCGGGGTCGTTGATAGCCTCGGTGTGTGCAGCGAACGGTCGTCGGTCCCCAGTCGGAGGCGGTAGCGGGCGACGGCACCCGGTCAGCGGTGAGGGGGCGGCTGCCCGGCGCAGCGCTCACGACCGCACTGGTCGCGATTCTGGTCTACTGCGCCGCTCGGATCGTGAGAGAGCCGCGGTTCTTCTTCTGGGATGACACGCAGCTCGGGGCCTTCGGCCAATGGTACGGACTGGGATCCCGCATTCTCTCGGGCGACGTCTCGCTGCTTTCGCCAGGATCGTGGCAGGGCGGGAACTACCTCGCCGAGGGCCAGTGGGGCCTGTGGAACCCCGCGACCTGGCTCGTCGCCCTCGGCTCCCACCTGTTCGACGGGGCTACCGGCTATGCGACTTTCATCAAGGTCGCCTTCCTCCTCGTGCTGTGTCTGGGTGCCTACCTCGTCGCGCGCGAGTACGGCGCCTCCGCGTGGTGGGCCGCCTTGGCAGGCTTCAGCGCGAGTGTCGGCGGGCAGACCGTGTTCATGGACGCGCCGTCATGGGTCACCGGTCTCCAGAACGTCGCGCTCTTCGCGCTGTGCTGGTGGGCGCTGAAGCGACACGTCGACCGCGGTCGGAGCCCGATCCTGTTCTTCGTGTTCGCGTACCTTCTGATCACGTTCGGCTACGTCTTCGGCGTGATGGAGCTCGCATTCCTGCTCATCGTGATGCTGGTGGACGCCCTGGTGCGTCGTGCTCGCGGCGCGTCGCTGCGCGTCCTCGTGCTGGGGGTGTTCTCCGCCCTGCTCACCGTCTTCGTGTATCTCCCGGGCGTGCTCACCTCGCCCGTCACTGCTCGATCGGGTTCCGACATCCTGAACGACCAATTCCTCAACATGGATTTGGGCGATCTCGCCACGTCGCCGATCACGACAGCCGTGAGCTCGGTGCGGGGGTACTGGGGCGACCTGCTGCCGGTCCCGCTGCAGTACGTGACCTGGCTTCTTCCGCTCTTCGTGATCGTCGGAGTCGCCGGCTGGCGCCCGCTGAAGACGATCGTCGTCCCTCTGCTGATGCTCGCCCTCACGACGGCGTTCGTCATCGGACCCAGCGTGATCGGTCCGTTGCGCTACCCGGCACGGATGATGCCGTACGTGGTTCTGAGCGTCGTGATCATCTTCGCGGTCGTCGCGACTCGGGGCTGGCCACAGCGCGCGAGCAGCCTCCGAGTGACGCTCGCCGTCTGCATCACCGTCGTCTGCGGGTGGCTGGCATGGGCTGCCCAGCCTTCGTCGTGGGCGTGGGTCGCGGTAGCGACCGCCCTCCAAGTCGCGTTGATCGTCATCGCGCTGAGGTGGCGCCGGCTGGAGCGGCCGGCACTCCGATCGGTCACCCCGGCCGCTGCCTTCCTGTTGGTCGCATCGCTCGTGGTCCTCGTGCCGCAGGTGGCTCGGTTCCCGTCCAGCCCGCTCGGCAACTTCAACGTGCCGTCGTCCGTCCCCGCGATGAGTGCCGTCGGAGATGACATGGATGCGGGCATCATGGCGGTCGGCGACGTCTACTCCCTCCAGTCGCACCCCGAGTCGTACGAGGAGTCGCTGGTCGCGAACCTCTGGTACGTGACCGGCAAGGACTCCGCGAGCGTCTACACGGTTCTTCCCTTCACCGCGTTCTCCAAGGAGCTGTGCGTCGACCTGCGTGGGCGGACCTGTCCCGAGGCGCTGGACACACTGTTCGAGGATGCGGCACAGCCGCTCGCCGACGACATGGCCTTGAACACGGTCGTCGTGATCAAGGGCGAAGGCTTGAAGGACGAGCCGGATGCGCCCGACGGCTGGACGGTGGATGCGGGAGAGTACACGTGGACCCTCCATCGCGACACTCCCGTCGATGGGGCCGGCGGTGTCGTGCGGACGACTCCCGACACGGCGGTGACGGTGCTGGCGCGCGACGACGTGAGCGTCACCCTTCGTGTCGACGACGCCCCCGAAGCGGGCGGAGAGGTGGTCTTCAGCCGGCTCGCGTGGCCGGGATACTCCGCGTCGGCGGGCTCACTCGTCGAGCCCGACCGTGGCTTCCTGCTGACCCTGGCGGTCGATCAGCAGGACGTGGGGACGACGATCGAGGTCACGTTCCGTCCGCCGGGGTGGACGATCGAGATCGCGTCCGCCGTGCTCGCCCTGCTCATCGCAGCGGCCTGGTCGGCGGCATGGACGTGGGCGCGCAGGTCAGGCCGGTCGGCTCGGGCGGGCGGCGTGTGGGCCGTGGACTGAGCCCTGCGCGCCGCGAACGTTCACATCCGGGCGCTGCCCCCGCCGAGAGTCGCCAGCTGCGCGCGATAGAGACTGTCCAGACCCTCGGGCAGCGTCGTGCGGACGAGCGCGTCGAGATCTGTCCACACCTCTGAGCGAACGCGCAGATCGGAGGCCTGACCGGCGCCGCTCCCCTGACCGAGGATGACCGGTGCCCGCTGACCTCGAAGCCGTCGATTCTCTCCTAGGATCGCGCCGATGGACTGCGCAGCCATCGCGCCGACGATCTTGATCACTGTCGTGCCCTGCGGCTCGCGAGCGGCGCGGTCGGTGCCCGCGACGATGACGCGTGCACAGTCGTCTTCGTAGATGTAGTCACGCAGCGTGTCGAGCGACACGAAGATCGAGACGGGTCGCCGGGTCAGGTAGCTCGCAACGATCACGGAGAGCAGGCCCTGCCCCTTCCCGAGATCCTGCCCCGGACCGTAGAGGTTCGTGATGCGGGCGATGAACGACCGCCAGCCACCCTCGTCGGTCGCCTCCGCGAGTGACTGCTCCATGGCCATCTTGGTCATGCCGTACGCGGAAGACGGCTGCACGGGCGTCGATTCGGTGAAGGGCGGCTCGCTCGATCCGCCATAGGCGCCCCCGACTGACGACGCCAGGAACACTGCGAGTCTCGACCGGTCTCCGTCGGGCAGAGCGTTCAGGAGCGCGAGGAAGCCCTGGAAGACGGCAAGCTCGCTGTCCAGTTGCGCAGCGGGTGATGAGGTGACCCCCTTGCCCGCGCACCAGTAGATCTCGATTCGCTCCGCCGGCGAGCCCGCCAGCCGAGCGAGCCCGCCGCGGAGATCGTCGATGGCCGACTCCGGCTCCTGCCATCGGATCGCAGAACTCATCGACTCGGGACCTGATGCTCTCGCGACAGCGGATCCGAGCAGGCCGCGCCCGATGATCCATCTAGCGGTTCGCATCGCCGGGTGCATGGCCGAGCGGACCTGCGGCCGGATCCCGGACGATCAGATAGGCGGGCTTGCCGAGCGCGGCGTTCACAGCCACCCCGAGATATTCGGCGATGATCCCGAGGGAGACCAGGATCACCCCGAAGCCGACCGCGGTGAGCACCATCTGCGAGGTCCAGCCTTCGGGAATGTCGCCGGCAGCGAAACGCACCACCACCAGGTAGAGCGCGAAGAGGATGCCGCCGATGAAGAAGAGCACGCCGACTCCTGTCACCAGGCGCAGCCCTCTCGTCCCCGACGTCAGGATCATGCGCCAGAAGTGAGCGAACAGGCGCCGGTACGAGTATCCCGAACGACGATCGCCCTCTTCGCGGAGCGTTACCGGTGCGGTCACCACGTTGGCTGCGACCCACCCCAGCGCGACGTCGAGGTAGACCCCGTTTCCGGCGTAGGCGGCGACGCTGCGGGCGATCTCGCCGAGGATGAGGCGATAGCTGTTGAAGTGCGAGGCCTTGCCCCCGCCGAAGACCGATTCCAGCAGCCGCTTCGACGTCTTGGATGCGCTGTTGCGCACGAAGCCGTGCGGCGGCCGATTGACGGGTTCCGCGTAGACCAGATCCGCTCCCCGACCCAGGGCCACGTCGAGGAGGGTGGCGACGTAGGCCGGGTCGTGCTGGCCGTCTTCATCCATGGTCACCACCCAGTCGCCGCCGGAGCTCGCGATCCCCGCGAGCGTGGCAGCGTGCTGTCCGAAGTTGCGGCTCAGCCACACCGGCTTGATCCACGTATGCGCTTCCGCGAGCTCGCGGATCACGACATCGGATCCGTCGGGACCGCGATCGAACGCGAGCACGACCTCATCGACCCGGGCGGCGTGCCCCGACGGCGTGGTGAATCCCTCGACGAGCGGTGATACCTCCGCGATGACCGATCGAAGCGTCGCCGCTCCCTGGTAGACCGGGATCACGACGCTGATCCGATGCGTGAACGTGGCGTCGGCGGATGCGCTCACCGCGATGTCCTCTTCAGGTGTCGGTTCGGGATGCAGCGACGCATGTCCGGGTGCGACGCGGGGGCAGTGGACTCCGCCGCCCGGCCTGGTATATAGGTAACGGATCGCATGGATACCATTCTGACAGCGATGTTCCACCAAGCCGCATCGACCGACTCGATGCGATCGTCGCA
>Ga0190272_10000255_pt1 | contig 31721 bp, 30 predicted proteins | sample Popmic504T_FD_133746 | JGI IMG/M metagenome (GOLD analysis project Ga0190272, IMG submission 133746) | Populus adjacent soil microbial communities from riparian zone of Shoshone River, Wyoming, USA - 504 T | ecosystem: Environmental > Terrestrial > Soil > Riparian zone | place: USA: Wyoming...
TGAAGAGTGTCTAGTTGTCAAAGAACGAAAAACAAAAACCGTCAACAAGGAAAAAGCAAAACCGCTCGTTATGTAAATTGAATCTTAACCCTTGACATCCACATAGCAGTGCGCCGACCTGTCAGCGCTTTGGCCCTCGACGGCATGGCTCCGCATTGTGAGGGCACAGTCAAGCAGGCGGACTAATCATGTTGGCAACGGCTGGCCAAAGCGCCGACTGGTCGGCGCACTCCAAGGCTGCGGGCGAGACGCCCGCTCCCAGTAATCACTTGAACGCAAAACTTCCTTGCCTCATTATTCATGAGGTTCCTTCATGGCAAACATTCAGCAACGGCTACCGGAAAACATCTCTGGAGATTTCTTTGTCGATGCAAGCTGCATCGACTGTGACACGTGCAGCCAGCTCGCTCCCGAAGTCTTCCGCGATCACGGCGAGCAGTGCAGCGTTTATCACCAACCGGATACGGACGCCGCAACGCGCAGGGCACTGATGGCCCTGGTTGCCTGTCCCACCGGTTCGATTGGCACAACTCAAAAACACGATGTGCATATCGGCATAGACGCGTTTCCGTCCCATGTAGCAGAAAATGTTTACTTCTGCGGTTTCACTTCGGAGTCGAGCTTCGGCGCCTGGAGTTACTTAATCACGCGTCCGGAAAACGAAGGCGGCAACGTGTTGATCGACTCACCGCGTTTTGCGACGCAGCTAGTCAAACGGATTGAAGACTTAGGTGGCGTCAGCCGCATGCTCTTAACTCACAAGGATGATGTGGCTGACCATGAACGCTTCGCCAGGAAGTTTGGCTGCGAGCGGGTAATGCACGCGGACGATGGCGCGGTGAAGCTTGGGGTGGAGATGGTTATCGAAGGTGAAGCTCCCCTTCAGATCGACTCTGATCTACTTGTAATTCCCACACCCGGACATACTCGCGGGCACGTAGTCTTCCTTTACAAGAACAAATTCCTGTTTACCGGCGATCATCTCGCATGGTCACCTGCACGAAATACACTGACTGCTTTTCGAAGCGTGGCCTGGTATTCATGGCCGAAACAGATTGCCTCAATGGAAAAGCTGGCTGATTACAGTTTTCAATGGGTGCTGCCGGGTCACGGCAATCTTCATCACGACAACACGGAAAACATGCTGTATCATCTCGAATCCTGCATCGCCTGGATGAAGACGCGTTAGCTCGGACCGCAAATTGTTTGCTTGTGCCGCGAGCTGGCAGCTTGCTTTACACTGAATTCCCCAAGTGAGGTAAAGATGACTAAGAACACAAAAATTGCGCTCGGCTGTGGTGGCGCCGGATGCCTGGGAATAATACTAATCGTGATTCTCGGCGCGGTGCTGATAGTCGCCGGCGTGATTAAGGCGCCCGGCATTTACAACCCCGGCAGTAATTACAATTCCAACTACAACTCAAATCGAAACACGAACTACAATTCAACTCGCAACCTTAATTCAAATTCAAACACGACAAATTCTTCGACCCTCACCGAGGATGAAAAGCATCGACTCTTTCAGGCGGCCGGGGTCACCAGAGACAACGTGCTGATCCGTAGAGTGCTTGAGAAGATCGGATTTCCCGACGGGCAGGGCGCCGGTTATACCGAGTTCGTTGAGGCGCATTTTCCCTGGGCCGCAAGGAACGCTGCTTTCATTCAAAGCGTGATCACTAACGACAAGGCACGCGCTTACGTTGAAGAACACCTCGACGACTAATCACAGCGGCGCTAGAGTTCTGACAGAGAGAATCCAAGCTTCCATTTCCAGGACTGCAATTTAGTGAATAGCTGTTTGCTATTTACCGATTTGCAGCCTATTCTTCAGACCGCCTTAGCATTCAACAGCCGATAACTTCTCAATGTGTCGGTTCCAATCCTAATTTCAGCTACCAAAGGATTTCTAATTGATCAAACATGCCCTCAGAGCGAGGTTTGCGCTCGCAGCTTTCTCACTTCTAGTTCTAATGTTCGTGGTTTCTCCAACAACCGAGGCGTACACTCAGTGTGACGCTGCCAGGGATGCCACTCTGGCCCTTCAGAACGCACGCGACGCAATCTGCGAAGCCCAAGGCGTCAGTTCGAACGCTTGTAGGGTGGCAAATGAGGCCGCTTATGATGCCGTTCTGGCTACTGTTGCGGTTTGTGTTGAGTAAGCAAAGCTCACCGACAAACGAGCAAAGGGCGTGCGTGCAGTTTCGCACGCCTTTTGTTATGTTAACTGCCGTCCATGAATCCCGCTAAGATCCGAAATTTTTCCATCATCGCCCACATCGATCACGGCAAGTCGACCCTCGCGGATCGTCTGCTGGAACTTACCGGTGCCGTGACGGGCCGCGACATGTCGGCGCAAATCCTGGACGACATGGATCTGGAACGTGAGCGCGGCATCACGATTAAGGCCCACGCTGTCAGGCTCGACTACAAAGCGCAGGATGGCGAGTCGTACGTTTTGAATTTGATCGACACGCCGGGCCACGTCGATTTCTCGTACGAGGTTTCGCGTTCACTGTCCGCTTGCGAGGGCGCGTTGTTAATCGTCGATGCTTCGCAGGGCGTCGAGGCGCAAACGCTGGCCAACACTTATCTTGCCATTGAAAACAATCTCGAACTGATTCCGGTCATCAACAAGATCGATCTGCCCGGCGCGGAACCGGAAAAAGCGATGGAGCAAATTGAACACTTCATCGGCCTGGGAACTCACAATGCGATTCTGACGAGCGCGAAAACCGGCGTGGGCGTCGCGGAAGTTTTGGAAGCGATCGTGCGCGATGTGCCCTCACCAAAAGGCGATCCTCAGGCGCCATTGAAGGCCCTGATTTTCGATTCGTGGTACGACTCCTATCGCGGCGTCATCGTTCTCTTTCGAGTTATCGACGGAATGATTCGGCCGGGAATGAAGATTCGTTTTTTTAACGCCGGCCGCGATTATCTGGTGGAAACGCTGGGCGTCAATCGTCCTCGCCCGTCACCGATCGACTCACTCGGCGTCGGCGAAGTCGGCTTTTTGACGGCTTCGATCAAGACTGTGGCAGATGTGCAAATCGGCGACACGATCACCGAAGCGGCGCGGCCCACCAAAGAACCGTTTCCGGGTTACCAGGAAATTAAGCCGATGGTTTTTGCGGGACTCTATCCCGTGGACACAAACCAATATGAAGAGTTGCGTGAGGCGATGGACAAGCTGCGGCTCAACGACGCTTCCTTTTTCTACGAGCCGGAATCGTCAACCGCGCTCGGCTTCGGATTTCGCTGCGGCTTTCTCGGACTGTTGCACATGGAAATTGTGCAGGAACGTCTGGAGCGCGAGTTCAATTTGGATCTGATTACGACTGCGCCCGGTGTGCGTTATGTAGTTACTACAACCGACGGCAAGGTCACGGAGATTGATTCGCCTGCCAAGATGCCCGACCCGGGTCGGATTGTGAAGATTGAAGAGCCGGCGATTCGCGCCGTCATCCTTACTCCCGAAGATCACCTTGGCGGCATTCTCGCATTGCTGGAAGAAAAGCGCGGGCAGCAAAAAGGTTTCGAATACATCACTTCGAATCGCGTGATGCTGACTTATGAGTTGCCACTCAACGAAATCGTGCTCGACTTTTACGACCGCCTGAAATCAACTTCGCGCGGCTACGCGTCGCTCGATTACCACCTCGCCGGTTATTGGGAAAGCGATTTGGTTAAGCTCGACGTGCTCGTGGCAGGCGAACCGGTCGATGCGCTATCGCTCGTGCTCCATCGCGACACGGCCGCCGCTAAGGGCCGCCTCCTGGCGTCGAAGATGAAGGAACTGATTCCGCGACAGCTTTTTGAAGTTCCAATTCAAGCTGCCATCGGCGCCAAGATAATTGCCCGCGAAACAGTGAAGGCGATGGGCAAAAACGTGATCGCCAAATGCTACGGCGGCGACATCTCACGCAAACGCAAGCTCCTCGAGAAACAAAAAGAGGGCAAGAAGCGCATGAAAAAAGTGGGCCGCGTCGAGATTCCGCAGGATGCCTTTCTGGCTGTGCTGAAAGTGAACGAATAGGGTCTTCAAGCTGTTCGTCTCTGCGATGCACCACCTAGACCTTCTGTTGAAGCAGGTTCCACGAAATCACCAAACTAAACAAAGTCTTTCTGAGATCCATTTCGAGAGTTTCGTGGATCTCTTATTTTGTTAACGATGGTCCGGCGGGAGCATTGACTTACATTGCGAGTCGAACATGAACTCCTACTTCTTTGCGCGCGCACGCTGGTTGACGAAAAGATGCGACAGCGCATCATCGCGATTACCTCCCCTCCGGCAGAAACCGACTGGGACTATTTTTTCCGGCTGGCGCGCCGCCATTCAGTGTTGCCTCTGGTCTACTCACAGCTAAGTGCCGTTAACGCCGACAACATTCCCACCGCCGCGCTCGACCGGCTCAGGAAAAACTATCAGAACAACGTCGCGCGCAATCTGTTGTTGAGCGCTGAACTCGGCAGGATTCTTCAACAGCTCGAAGCGGCAGGCGTTGAAGCCGTTCCTTACAAAGGCCCGGCGCTCGCACTATATGCCTATGGCAATCTGGCGCTGAGGCGATTTGTGGATCTCGACATCCTGGTGCGAAAAAGCGACGTTGTGCGTGCCGTTGAGATCCTCAGCGCAGGTGGATTTGTTTCCGCCACGGCATGGACCAGCGCACAGCGGGAACTTTTGCTGCGCACGCAACACAATCTATCGATGAGTCGCGAATCCGGCCGGCTGCTGGTTGAACTACACTGGGAGGTCGCATCCAGATTGTTCGCCTCGTCTCTACAAGCCGAAAACTTTTGGGGACGTCTGTCTTCAATGAGGCTCAACAGTCTCGAAGTGAAATGCCTCGGGGCTGAAGACTTGTTGCTATCACTCTGCGTGCATGGCTCAAAGCATCTCTGGGAACGATTGGCGTGGATCTGCGACGTGGCTGAGCTGGTCAGGACGCGAAAAGAAATGGATTGGGACCGGGTGATTGCGCGCGCCGTTGCGGCGGGCAGTGAACGAATGCTTTTGCTTGGCCTGTACCTGGCACATAGCCTCCTGAGTGCGGCCCTGCCTGGCCAAATTGAGGAGAAACTCAAAGCAGATCGCATGGTGGTTAAGCTCGCAGCCAAGGTTTCCGAACGACTGTTCGTGAGTGCTGACGCGCTTGGCATCACGATCCCTGAAAGTTTTAGTTTTAACTGGGCCGTGCGCACCGATTTGCGTTCCAGGTTGCGATATTGCCGCTTGTTGCTTCAGCCTACCGATGCTGATATCGAAACCCTGCCTCTGCCCCGACCTCTTATTTTCGTCTACTACCTCATGCGTCCATTTGCATTGCTCAGGCGAGATCGCCAGCGGCGTGAGGCAGTTCCTCAGTCGCAAAACGCGGGGAAAATCGTTGACTAGCTGGTTTTCAGTTTGCTTTGCGCTCTTTGCGAAACCTTTGCGTATTTTGCGGTAAGTCTAGAGAACAGGCCGAAACCGCAAAGGTCGCAAAGCCAGACGCAAAGTTCCGCAAAGAAATGCGTCTGATCGAATCAAACTGCACCAATACCCAAATTCACCTTCGATTGACGCCCTAATTAACGCGTGGTAGTTTCGGGACAACGCTTCAAGTTCCGGTAATCGAGGCAAGGAACACACCCCAAAATGCCCAGTAAATACCAATTTTCAGTTGTGCTGAAGTCCGGCTTACCCGGCCGATCCTCAGCAGGTCTTCTTCTCATTGCCGTAGCTGTTTTTATCCTGGTCCTGGGTGTCGGTGCGACCTCGTCTGCGCAATCGCCCGAGCAAAAACAGTCGCCTGCCGCAAAACGAGCATTGAAGAAAAAGCACAGTTGGCGGATTACTGAAAACGACATCATGGCGGTTTCTTTGAAGGCCGATAAGGCGCGGATGTCGGAAGTTGCGGCAGATTTGTCCAGGAGGCTGCGGACGCCCGTTATTCTGGGCGCATCGTTGAAACAAGCTGCAATCTCCGTGGAATTTGCCGACTTGCTATTCGAACCAGCGATGGCGCTGGTGGCTCCTCGTGTTTATGTGGACTATGAAATCCGCGCAAATGCGAAACCGAAAATGCTGGCTGTCTATCTGATGGGAGCCGAGGATCCGGAGCCGGCAAAAACTGAAACTGTAAAGGGCGCGTCTGAGGCCATGATGGTCGAGGGAAACACCGAGGACGAAGCTACGCCGTCGAGCGCCTCCGAGGACGATCCTTTGCAAGTCGATCTGGACAATAACTTCCTGACGATTAGATCGAAAAAACAACCGCTCATTGCTGTAGTGATCACCGTCGCTGAACTGTTGGAAGTGCCGGCTGAAATTCAATACGAGTCGTCGGAGATCGTTGACACTGTGATCAAGGACACGCCCTTTGAGGATGCCCTTACGAGACTATCGCCAAACGTTCGTGTTTATGTCCGGGCTGATCTTACGCGTTCGACGAAGGCGCCGCTCCGTGTCAGGCTGGTGACGCCCGAGAAAGTAGAAGGCCAATAAGAAGCGGGCGGCCAGGTAGCGAAACATCCTGATCGAGTATTGCTATGAACGCAGTTAATGCTACGCGACAAGGCCGCCGGCTCGTTTACCATGTGGCCGAACGCTCAGTCACGATAGATGCTCTCGATACTTTGGCGGTCGATCTCATCCAGAAGGTTTTTGCCGACTGGCATTTGATTCCGAGAGGCGAGAATGGCTCCTGTTCAACGGGCTGCACCCTCCGGATCAGAACCGACAGCGACCTGCCGTCGATTCCGTCCGGAAGTCATCGCTTCGAGATTGCCGACAATGGCATATGCCACAGCAATGCCGCGACGTTATATCTTGAGATTCACAATTCCATGGTAGTTCTCGGGCTACCCGGGCTGGCCGACGTTGAGGTTTGGATTAACCCGGCAGGTACGAGTAATTTTCAGGAGCTGATTCGAGTCGTCAGTTACGCATTTTCGTCCGCGTTGCGTCGCTGCGGATTGTTTGAATTGCATAGCGCGGCCGTCGTTGACCCCACGAGTAATGAGGGCGTCTTGATTGTCGGGCCATCGGGTAGCGGAAAATCAACTTTGACAACACAGCTCGCGGCCGCCGGTTGGCCTTATCTTACGGACGACGTATTGATGCTCGGCACCCGTAGGGATGAGATCGCGGCCTGGCCGGTGCGCCGTTGCTTCGCGATCACAGAGCAGACACTTTCGCAGAATCAATTCTTGCAGACACGAGTGTCATTCGCTCCATTGGGAAATGCGGAGAAGGCCCGCTTCCTGCCGCACGACGTTTTTGTTTCAGAGTTCAGGGAGAGCTGTACTCCGCGCAGCTTGTTTTTTTCGCAAGTTACGCACAATAAGGAGAGCAGGATTTCGCCGCTAACGGCTGGCGAGGTGATGACGCGACTTCTTCGCATGAGTCCCTGGGCGGCTTACGACAAGAGTACGGCGCGCGAGCACCTCGCTTGTCTTTCACGCCTGTCTCAGCAATGTAAGGGGTTTGATCTTTGTGCGGGAAGTGATTTTCTTTTGCCCGGTAAGGCGTCCGGTGTCATGGCAAGCCTTGGTCAACAAAGTGTCAAGCAATAGTCACATAAAAGAACGGGAGTTGGACGACGAAAACTCGCGATACGGACCACGTCGTCTGACCGTGGAGTTGACGAACATCTGCAACCTGCGTTGCGGCTATTGTCTGCGTGATGAAGACGCGCTTTATCATTCGCCGGCCCAATTGTTTCCCGCCGAGCTGCTTTCTCGCGTGCTTGGTGGCGCACGAGAGTCTATGCAGATTGAACAGGTCATGTTCACAGGCGGGGAGGTTACGATCCATCCCGGGTTTGGAAAAATCATTGAGACCGTGGCTGCCCACGGTTTGACCTGCAGCTTCGTGACTAACGGTTGGCACTTTGAACGCGTTTGGCCGACTGTGTTGAAGCATCGAGCCACTGTCAGCCACGTCGCTTTCAGCCTTGATGGCGCCACGCGCGAGGCACACGATCATTGGCGCGGTGAGGGTTCATTTAAACGCGTCGTACAAGCGCTATCGCGATGCTGGGCCAATGACTTCCCTTTTCTGCTGAAGGTCGGCATTCGCCGCGACACAGTTCAGGATCTTGAGAGGATCGCCGTTTTCGCTGCGCGCATGGGTGCCGCAGCGTTGAGTTTCGCGCATCTGATGCCCACCTCAAACGACATCGCCAGTGCTTTGGCGTTAACTCTCGAAGAACGCGCCGAAGCCGAGCGTGAAATCGCGTTGCTGGCAAGAATCTTCAAAATGCGTATCGGTATCGATGTCGGCTATTACAATACCGAACTGACATCTCCATGCTCGGCCCTCAGCGGGGTGAGCGCGAATGTTGATTATCGCGGACAACTCTCTCTGTGCTGCAACCTGTCGGGATTTCGCGGTGGGAATGGTGAAGACGATATCATTACCGATCTGAATCATGAGGAATTCGGCGCCGCTTTTGCTCGCTTGCAGAGTGTAGCTGCGATGCAAGGACAACGACGAATAAAGGCGTTAACGGATCTTGCGACCGAGGGCTCCCAGGCGGATTTGACGACCGGGTCGCCTTGTCTTTTCTGTTTGAATACGCTGGGGAAGACCCCCTGGGACTCTCTGGTTCGAATAACGCCACTAACGTCGAATGCCACGACTCAGCCTGTGCTCAGTTGACGCGCATCTGAAAGGGATCTTACATGTCCGTCAAGGCTGACGAATCCGCCATTGCTCCGCCGGTGCCGTTTGAGCACGTAATTTTCACGGACCTGGATGGTCTTGAAGGGGTGTTGGTGGATCTAAACACCAAAAAATACTACCAACTCAACGAGACTGCGAGCCTAATCTGGCGCGGTCTTGAGAAACGGCTCTCTGTTAATCACATCGCGAGCGAGTTGTCAGAAAATTACGATGTGACAATGGACCGAGCCGTCTCCAGTATTCGCAATGCCCTGGGCGACTTTGCAGCGCACAAGTTGGTGACCCAGGGAAAACCCTAAGAAGGAACTTCAAAAAACCCGTTGACGGAGTTTTGGTCCATTAGTATCATGCTTGTCCGCCCAGCAACCGGCTCACCTGAATTTTAGACCCCGGCATGTGTTTTTTACTCGAGTTTGAGATCTTGCATTAGACAAAAGCAGGCACGAGTTCGTGCCGTTTGATCAATAATAAGGAGAATTCATGGTTAGACCAGTTCGGACTTTCATTACGATTGTTGCAATAGTTGCAGTTCTATTTGTTCTTCAGGCTGACGTGTCGGCCAAAAAGAAGAGTTCCAAACGTAAGGCTAAAGCGGCTCGACGCGCCCCTGTCGTCTTGATGACCCAGAGCCAACGAAATGTACCGGTTATTGTCACGGCACCAGTGATTACGCCCTCGACGCCTTCCCCAACGGCAAACGACATTGTCCTGAACATGTCAGCGCCAGGCCAGCGGACGACACCGTCATCTGCAGGTGCTTCGAACAACGGAATTTCCACTGGTGATCAGGATGGCAAGAGCATGAACCGTTAGATCGCTCGTCCATCCATCACTACGGCAAACGAGTTAGTCATCAGCGAGTTCCGCGTGCGCGGACCAAACGGCGCCAACGATGAATTCATCGAGATTTACAACAGAAGTGGAGCAGATCATACGGTGGCAGGAGGAGGCACCGGCTACGCCGTAGCGGCGTCAAACGGTGTGGCACGATGCGTAATTCCGAACGGAACTGTCATTCCCAACCGCGGTCACTATCTCTGCGTTAACTCCGTAGGTTATTCGCTGGCTTCCTATCCGGCAGGCAATGGCACCACCGCAACTGGTGACGCAACCTACACGACAGACATACCTGACAACGCGGGTATTGCGATCTTCAATACCTCCGTCGCGGGAGACTTTACGCTTGCCAACAGGATGGATGCTGTGGGTTCGACCGGAGAGGCCAACACGCTCTACAAGGAAGGCACCGGCTATCCAAACTTAACGCCGTTTTCGATTGACTATTCTTTCTACCGCGACGATTGCGGCAAGAGCGGATCAATTACCACCTTCGGCGCGTGTCCTATTAGTACGCCCAAGGACACCGACAATAACGCGACTGATTTTATTTTTGTCGACACTAACGGTACTTCCGCTGGCGCCGGCCAGCGCCTGGGCGCACCTGGACCAGAGAATCTTTCGAGCCCGATTCAGCGCAACGCCTCCTTCGGCTTCAATGTGCTCGACCCTTGCGTGAGCAGCGCCAGTCCGCCAAATCGCGTGCGCGACTTTACTTCGGATCCGGCGAACAACTCGACCTTCGGCACCCTCGACATCCGTAAGACCGTAACGAACAACACTGGAGCAGACGTCACGCGCATACGCTGGCGCATTATTGACCTCACAACCTTCCCGGCACCGTCGGGTATAGCCGACCTGCGACCTCGCACTTCGACTGCCGTCGTCGTCACGGTCGACCGTGCACCGTGCGGATCGGGAACCAGCAACGTCACAGTTCAAGGCACCACGCTCGAGCAGCCCCCGTCACAGCCCAACGGCAGCGGGTTCAATGGCAGCCTTTCGTCGGGCACGGTCACGCTCGCCACCCCGCTGGCGAACGGGAGTTCACTTGACGTGCGCTTCCTGCTGGGCATACAACAGACTGGCAGTTTCAAGTTTTATTTAAATGTCGAAGCTCTGCCATAGTCTTTATGCCATCAGCCAGGGCATTTCAGTCATAAGTACAATTGGAATCTGAGGAGGAAATTCGCGTGTCAGAAGATCAAGATAAATCTTTAGCTAGTGAACAAGCCGCCGAGAGTCCGGAACCAACGGGATCTCTCAAAAAGACGTTTATTGAGCCTGAGATTTCTCAGCCGGTTGACGTCCTTGAAGCGACAACTTTTTTTCAACTTACCGATAGCGGCGCTACCAACTAAAGTCCAGGCAACGGACTACCGTAAGATCTGGAACAGCTCGTTGCCTTTTGGTTGGAACGGTGCACCACTAAAGGACCGGTCTCCCGAGTGACTAAACACGGGTGACCGGTCTTTTTGTAAAGTGTCGCCGTTGTTTTCGCACATCCACCTGAATGGAACTTGACCCTGAGTCAAAATCTGATAATTACAGCAACGCTCAGGAGCGTCGCGTCCTGACGCGCTACGCGGTGCTGACAATCGCCCTCCTGATCCCTCTTGTTCTTTCCTTTGTTTTCATTAGAAATCTTTACCCCTTTGCAGCATCCACGATGATGCTTCGCGATCGCGATCCCGGAAGCAACTACTACATTCTTCGCGGTGAAACAGTAGGCGGCGAGACAATTGACTTGCCGCCGATCAGTTTGACCAACGCATTGTCGGGACGCCACTGGGGACTGGTGAGTGCAGCAGTTGAAAACAAGCCCTTCCAGATCTCGTCACTTCATCCTGAAAATGCTCAACTGACTGCGGCCCATTCGAGCGCAAACGATTTACCACGCGCCGCCCGGCTCGAAGATCTGCTGCGAGCGTGGGGACGTATCTACAATTCGCGCCTGCCAGAGTCATCGCCCCAAAGGCTTCGCTTGGTAAAACTTGACGCCTACAGATGGGATGGCGAGATCGGCGCCGACTACGGTCGCTTCGTTGAATCGTGGAAAGCAGCCCTCTAAGAAACCTTGTTCCAACAGACGCCGCCACGCTGGGGTTCGTTCGCGCCGCAGTCTGCGGTTTCATTCTGTGTGAAATCCTCCGGATCTCGTTTTCCGATCTAGGCCAGCTACCGGTAACTCTATTGCGCCCGACCGGCGCGATGAAACTATTGCCGTGGCGGGTTTACGATCTGTTGCTCACACCTGCCGGGATGTTTGGGCTCAAGTGTGTGATGGTGGTTTCGCTGGGGGCCGCCACCATCGGATGGTTTACGAGTTGGGCGACGAAGTTTTCCGCCGTTCTTTTTGTTTTTTTCGAAGGGATATTGCGCAGTTTTGGGCATTTCAATCACGACGAAATGCCCGCTGTTTACATTCTGGTGGTACTCGCGTTTGCTCCCTGTGGCGACAATTTTTCGCTCGACAACCTGCGGAACCAGAAACGGCTGCATTGGTCTGCCCTTGTCTACGGCTATCCCATCTTGCTGATGCGGATCTTGCTTGCCTGGTCTTATTTCAGTTCTGCTCTGATCAAACTGCGGGTTGCCGGTTTGACTTACCTGAGTCCGGACAATCTGCCGGCCCTCGCGATCGAGCATTCCCTCGACAACCTCCACGACACGCAATACAAGCTGGCTTTTTCAATCCCTCAAGCCAGTAAATACTCGCCCTTATTCGTTGGATTAGTGTTAGCTTGGGAACTCTTGTTTCCGCTCGCGATCTTCTTCAGGCGAGCCCGATACATAATCCTGATCATTGGAATCGGCTTTCACGTGGCCACGATGTTCCTGATGAACATCATTTTTCCTTACCACGTGGCGATGTACGTCGTCTTTGTGGACTGGGGGAAAGTGCTCGCGAAGCTTCGATTGCTGCTGGATCGTTCACTGATTAGCGGCAACGGCGTCCCGCAAGACGCGCCGAGGTGAAGGGGCCGGCCCACTTTGGCTATTCGGTGCCGAAGAGACTGTTGACGCACATAATCGTGCATGGTAGTTTGGCGATAATCACCCGCTCAAGCTGCCGCCCCACCCGAGACTGTAACTGTTATGCAATTGTTGACCTTGGATAGATTGATCACTGAGAGCTACATGAAGTTTCATCAGCGCTGGATTTGCCGTTTTGCGATCTTACTGATCGCTATCAGCGGTTTCGCAGGGATGGCATCGGGTCAGACGACAAAGCATGCCCCAACGAAACGAAGCCCTGCCGAACCCGGCTTTTCGTTGCGAATCTCTTCTGCTGACTTACTAGTCATTTCCTTGAAGGCAGTTAACACCCCGCTCGCTAATATCGCAGGTGAGCTCTCTAAAAAACTACAAGTGCCTGTGCACCTTGGAGCATCGGTGGCGAAACTTGAAGTCACCGCTGATTTTAAGAGGTTAATGCTTGAGCCGGCACTGCATGTGCTGGCGCCGGCGGTCTACGTCGATTACGAGGTGAAGTATGCGCCGGGCCAACAGCCTCGGGCAGTCGGAATTTATCTTGGTGGCTATGCTGATCCCGTCCCGGGCAGCAACCCCACGCTGGAAAAGACATCGCAAGTATTCATGCTTGAGGGTAATACTGAATCGGACACTAATTCGGAATCAATCGGTGAGGCGGAGAAAGATAAATCTCTGATAGTGTCGTACAAAGCAGATGTCTTAACCATTAAGGCCAAACGACAACTTTTGTCTTTTGTCTTATCACGAGTGGCCAACGAGTTAGGCATCCCTCTCGACATCAGGGAGCCAAGCGACGAAATCGTTGATGTCGATTTGGACACGCTGCCGCTCGAGGACGCTGTTGCTCGTTTAGCGCCAAACGTCCGTTTGTATGTGCGCGCAGACCTTCAGCGTGTTCGCCGCACACCACTCCGAATAGTGCTCTTAGCAAAAAATCGGCAGTCGTAGAAGTCAACTATGCTCAGGCCAACGGAGCAGGTATCAAGGAGAACTGATGAACCCAGCGTTACGTCCAACCCTCGCCACCGGTATGGTGATCTTGTTTTTGATGGTCTGCTCGAGCACGCAAGGCGTTTATGCTCAGACGGCCACCGCCGGACAAATCATAATTAGTGAGTTTCGGGTGCGTGGCCCAAGCGGTGCTAATGATGAATTTATCGAGCTCTACAACAATTCGGGTGCAGATCACGAAGTAACGGCGGCCTCCGGGACAGGATACGGCGTGGCAGCGTCAGACGGAACAACCCGGTGCAGTATTCCTAACGGAACAATCCTACTGAACAAAGCCCACTATCTCTGCGTCAACTCCGTAGCCTACTCCCTCGCTACATATCCTGCCGGCAACGGGACGACTGCTACCGGCGATGCCACTTACACCACCGACATACCGGACAACGCCGGCATCGCACTTTTCAATAACAATACCGGCGGCGCCAGCTACTCGCTGGCCAACCGGCTGGATGCAGTAGGTTCAACCTCTGAAGCCAACACGCTCTACAAGGAGGGCACCGGCTACCCGGCGCTAACGCCTTTTTCGATCGACTACAGCTTCTATCGCAAGGTAGTGGGAACCTGCACTAACGCGCCAAACAATTGCGGCCTTGTCAGCGGCTCGTTTCCCATTCCTGAAGGGAGCATTAGCGTCGCACAGGACACCGACAACAATAGCGTCGACTTCGTTTTCGTAGACACTAACGGCACGAGTGCAGGCGCCGGTCAGCGACTTGGTGGGCCAGGTCCAGAAAATTTGAGTAGCCCGATCCTTCGCGATGGCGAGTTTCAGGTTTCTTTGCTGGATGCCACTGTCAATAAGCACTCCGCGCCTAATCGCGTGCGTGACGGGGGCGCCTTCTGCGCCCCGCCAAATCCGGTCGTCCCCCCATGCGCGCCCGCCCAGAATTCGACCTTCGGCACCATATCCTTCCAGCGGCGGTTAACCAATTTGACGTCTCTTCCGGTAACGAGTCTCCGTTTCCGCGTCGTGGATCAAACAACATTTCCCGCTGTCTCCGGAGTTGCTGACCTGCGTAACCGAACTTCAACCGCTTCCGTGATCGCCACCATCAACGATCCCGAAACATGCGGTGCGAAGTCGCCCCCGGAAGCAGCGCCTTGCTCTGACACAGTTCAGGGAACCACACTGGAGACACCTCCTTCGCAGCCGAATGGAAGCGCTTACAACTCGAGCATGTCAGTGGGCACCATCACTTTGGCGACTCCTCTCGCTGATGGCGCGAGTGTGAATGTGCAGTTTCTGCTGGGAATTCAACAAACGGGACTCTACCGTTTCTATGTTCAAATCGAAGCGCTTACGGGGATACCTCCAATCGTAGATCTTCAAAAGGAACAGCCTGCCGGCAAGTCCAGGAAGTGGACCAACTGGCGTGCGCCTAATACCGGAATTACTGACCAACCGGCCACTTTGCCCAGGTCGGTCACCACGCTAACTCCAGTGAGCCCCGGTTGGTTCATCGTGGTTCCTCCGAGTTTTTCGCCCATAGCCAGTATCTCGAAAAGGGAAACGGAAGCGACTGCAGGAGAGATCACCAGAGAGCCTGCCACCAGACGAGTTCGAAGAGCTCCAGCCAGGGTGGAAGGTTCTTCGCCAATAGTGACTGAGCAATCTGCGACAACGATGGTCGAAGCGCCCATTAAGGCGAAATCGTCTGTCGCTTTGCCGTTAGTGCTAAATCCAGCAATTTTAAAAGGAGGTGCGGCTGGCTCATCTACTGTAGTTACCGCAACGGCTGCGAATGCGAGCGTCCCGAAGATGGTGTCCTCGAAGGAACGTCGCAAGAACCGCCGAACCAACGTGCGCACTCGTCGCAAGACAACTCTGAGGCGATAGACCACTGTCGCATTCCAGAAAGTGCTTTTGGCAATAAAACGGACTTCATAACAAGGATGTCTCAAAGGAGAATCTCGATGACAAAGATATTTCGTTTGGGTTTTGCAGCTACAACTACCCTGGTATTTCTGATCGTACTCTCGGCTTCGCAAACAGTCTCGGCGCAGCTCATCATTAGTGAGTTTCGCGTGCGTGGCCCAAGCGGAGCAAACGACGAGTTTATCGAGCTTTACAATAATTCCGGCGCGGACCACACCGTTGCCGGCGGTGGCACCGGCTATGCAGTCGCCTCGTCAGACGGCGTCGCCCGCTGCGTAGTCCCGAATGGGACAGTAGTTCCCAACCGCGGCAATTATCTCTGCACGAACTCAGTGGCCTACTCGCTGGGTGGATATGCTGCGGCAGACGCAACCTATACGACCGATATACCCGACAACGCCGGTATCGCGATCTTCAATACTTCGGTCGCTGGAAATTTTGTCCTGGCTAACCGGCTTGACGCTGTGGGTTCGACTTCCGAAGCGAATACGCTTTACAAGGAAGGCACCGGATATCCGGCTCTGACGCCATTTTCGATTGACTACTCTTTCTACCGCGACACTTGCGGCAAAAGCGGGTCAATCACGACGCTGGGGGCTTGTTCGATCAGCACGCCCAAGGACACAAACAACAACGCGGCTGATTTTATTTTCGTCGACACCAACGGAACATCAGCTGGCGCTGGCCAGCGCCTCGGCGCACCTGGGCCAGAAAATCTTGCCAGCCCAATCCAGCGCAACACCTCAGTTATTGAACAATTTCTCGACGCCACGGTGTCCAAGACTAATCCACCAAATCGCGTGCGCGACTTTACCAGCGACCCGGCGAATAACTCGACCTTTGGCACGCTCGACATCCGCAGAAGAATTGTGAACAACACTGGCACCAACGTCACGCGATTGCGCTTCCGCATAATTGACATTACTACCTTTCCGGCACCGTCCGGCTTTGCGGATCTCCGGGCACGTACTTCCACTTTAGTCGTGGTCTCCGGCATCAATGACAGCGCTACGTGCCTGGCCGCAAACGGAGTGGCGACAACACCCTGCACTGTCAACGTGCAGGGCACCACGCTTGAACAACCGCCTTCGCAGCCCAACGGCAGCGGCTTTAATGGCAGCCTTGCGGCCGGCACGATCACCCTGGGCACGCCGCTAGCAAACGGCGACAGCTTGAACCTGAGATTTTTACTCGGGATCCAGCAGACCGGCACCTTTAAATTCTATGTAAATGTCGACGTGCTAACTGGCGCTCCGCCCGTCGCACAACCCGCCCACCAGATTGGATCCAAAGGCCAAAAGTGGACAGACTGGAAAGGGCCAATGACCGGAATCACCGACGAACCATCGGTCGCTTCGTCAACATCGACAACTTCGTTAGTTCCGGCCAGTCCGGGTTGGTTTATCGTGGTTCCGTCGAGTGCGTCTACATCTGCGAAGAACACGGAAGCGAGTCCTGCGCGAGAAGAAATCACAAACGAGCCTTCAACCAGAAAGGCCCGAAGGCACGCGCCAGGAGTGGAAGCCTCCGCGCCTCTGACGACCGAGGACGTCGCACCGGCCAGCGGAAAAGCTCCGGTTGCTACGCCCGTCGCTCTGCCGTTAGCGCCAGGGCCGGCCAAGGCGACCGTAGCCGCTGTTGGTCCATCGGCAATCATGGCCGCACCGGCCGCGAATGTAAGCGCTCCCAGGATGGTTTCATCGAAGGAACGCCGCAAGAGCCGCCGGGCCGAAACGACTGCTCGTCGCCGGACGATGCGTCGTCGCTAACTACAACCGCAGTCAAAAGCCAAAGCGCGTCGCCGTCAACTATGCCGGCGACGCGCTTTCTTTATCTAGTTCTTCTCCAGCAGTTTTAGGTCAACCTCGAATGGTCCACGGGAAGGAAAGGTGTAGGTTACGGAATAATGAGGTGGGGCGGATTCGAGAATCACCTCGCCATTCGATTCGAGCCAGGCATGGCCGCTGACGTTCCCGTCTGTCTCTTTGCGCATGCCAAAAACGATGTGACTACTAATGCCCTCCAGGGCCAGATAACGATGCAACACTGCCGCCCTTTTCCAACAAATGGGTTTGAAGGCAAGCAGGTCAGCCTTCAGCACAAGGTCCACCGCGTTCGCCAGCCGTTTCTGGGTCTCTTCTTTCGGCCTGTCGGTGGGATTTCTCATACTGGTAGAAACGAGACGCAAGGCACGCGGCAACGGAAACAACTTAACCGCAACTGACAACGCGATGACCCACGCCGACATTCTGAACAACAGCAACGCTTCTGACGGACCCAGAAACGCCTTGCGTGTCGCCCTGGCAAAAATGGTCAACGTCTTCGTCATAAACTCGGATCGGAGGTCCGGCTTTGTTGGATTGCGATCGTAACAGTCATCTCACGCGACTCGAATTCTATCTTACTAAATGCCGGCAGAGCGACAGGCAGACCAGTATCCGCGTATATTGGGATCCGCAGAACCCATGACTAAACTTCGCAAGGCGGTAACAATTTATTGCGACGGCTCAAGCCTCGGCAATGGACAAGCGGCCACGCGCGCCGCTGCAGTTGCGATGCTCGGCTATCAGGGCGTTTGGCGCGCCGTTGGCGGCTACCTGGGAAATGCCACCAATCAGCAAGCTGAAATAGCAGCGGCAGCATTGGGTTTGGAGTCGCTAAAGGAACCGTGCCGTGTTCACCTGTTTTCCGATTCGCGTTACGTGGTGGAAACAATGAGCGGGAGATTTCGGCGCAAGACCAACCACGATTGGTGGAAGCGGCTCGACAATGCGACGAGCCGGCACGAAGTGAAATGGGAATGGTTGCGCGGACACGATGGTCATCTGGTCCAGGAAGCAGCTGACCGCGCCGCTCGCAAGATCGCTGCGCTCGGCCACGCGGAGGAAGAAATCCTGCGCGATGCCGTCGATCGAGTGGGCGCATTTGATCCAACCGCACCGGAGATCGCTTGAGACCGAGAGTGTGGCTTGCAGGTTATGTCCGACTCACAATCAATGGAAAGAACTTCGTTTCATACCGGTCAACTGTTAACTGCTGAAGACCTCAACCGTGAACAGGACTACTTTCGAAATAAACTGAAGCGCCACAATCGCATGCTCCATGGTTTTGGCGTGGTCTCAGGCCTCAGGGTGTCAGTCGCCGGCGGAAAGGTCCTGGTCGAGCAGGGATTCGCGCTTGACTGCGAAGGTAACGAGATTGCCGTCAGTGAACCACGGACGATACCTCCAATGGCTATGAGCGCAACGTCGCGAGTTGCATACGTCAACCTTAGCTACTCAGAAACCCGCGGTGAGAAAACAATAATCGAAAGTTTTGAGATCTGCTTTGGGCAGGAAAACTGCAATCGCGGGCACCGGCATCTGCGTGCGCGCTGGCTCGCCTGCGGCGAAGCGCATCCTCTGACAATTGCAAAACTTCGAAACAACTCTCAAGGGTGGAGCGTTGACCGCGGTTATCGCCCGCCGGTGATCAAATAGACCGCTAGATAAACGGACGATACGCCGTTCCCCTGTCCCCTGATTCGCTTTCACCGCGCTTGATCCTTATAATTCGGCACCTGTTATCTAAGCAATCTCCCCGAGAAATAATCTCGCAGCACCTGCAAGCATGGTTCTCCATCGTCTAGTCGTCAGATTCGTTACTTCCTCCCGCGCCAATAGACGGGTTCCCACCCTCTTGCTGCTTGCCGGGGGGCTTTGCGCTCTGCTCCTCCCCTCTGCAACCGCCCAGCATGCCCCTGCCTGGGAGTGGCAGAATCCTTTGCCACAGGGCAACACGATCAACTCGGTAAAGTTTGCTGCTGACAAGCAACACGGCTGGGCCGTTGGCAGCGATGGCGCGATCCTTCGCACGCGCAATGGTGGATTTGAATGGAGTAAACAGATTTCACCAGCGCGATCCACACTCTACGGGCTCCACATCAAAGACAAGTCGCGCGCAGTTATCTCCGGAGCGCGCGGAGTGATCCTGACCACCGCAAACGGAGGACGCAAGTGGGTTCCCAGAGTTACCGGCACGCGCGATCATCTGTTCGGGGTGGCGTTTGCTCCCGGTGATACATTGCACGGTTGGGCTGTTGGCAGCTTCGGCGCGATCATTTCCACATCGGATGGCGGAGTGACCTGGAAACCGCAAACGTCCGGCACTTCGGCGCACATCTTCTCGGTGGCGTTTGCGAATGCAAAAACAGGGGTCGCGGTCGGCTCTCGCGGAACGTTGCTGATTACAAACAACGGCGGAGGAGAATGGAAACCTTACGAGGGCGCGGGGAGTTTGGTTTTAACCAGCGTAACTTTCGCTTCCCCAACGCGAGCCGTGGTGGTGGGCTATAAGGGCACAATATTCCAAACAGATGATGGTGGAGTCACCTGGCGACGCCTTCAAACCCTGGTCTCAGTCGATCTCTTTTCAGTTTTCTTTGCCGATGAGAGTCGCGGGTGGGCTGCTGGCGATAGCGGTGTGATCCTGACCACCGGGGACGGGGGCAACATCTGGCTGCCTGTCAACGTGCGCACAAGTCCAAAACTAACCAGCGTTCACTTTGGGGACGGTGAGTTGGGTTGGGCAGCTGGGGCTGATGGTCTGGTGTTGCGTACAGATGACGGCGGACTCTCATGGCGACGACTAACAGAAGGCGGCCGCGAAGACTTATCTCACATTTTCTTTTTTGACAATTCTCACGGGTGGGCCGCGGGCTCTCGCGGGAAAATTCTGCTGACCACCTCTGGCGGAAAACATTGGACTCCCGGAGTCTCCGGGACCACGAATCAACTCAACTCGATCAAGTTCGTCAGTAAATCAGTCGGCTACGCCGTCGGAGGTCGAGGGACAATTCTCCGCACGGAGTCAGGCGGAAAGATATGGGAAGCCATTCCCATTGAGGCGAAAGAGGACCTCTTCAGCGTCCATTTCGTTTCACCAGAACGCGGATGGGCGGTAGGCGCGCGCGGAGTAATCCTGCGCACCGACGACTCGGGACAAACCTGGCAACATCAAAAAGCAAACACCATGAGCTGGCTCGAAGACGTAGCTTTCACTGATGCGTCACACGGAGTGGCCGTCGGTTCAAATGGGACGATCCTGCGCACCGATGATGCCGGCGAAACCTGGAAACGCGTTGACAAAAACTTGAAGGAGTGGCTTTACGGCGTGGGGTTCGCTGATGCCGAACGCGGATACGTTGTTGGCGCGAACGGCGTGATTCTGCGGACTGACGACGGTGGCGCAACCTGGCAAGATCTGGAGAGCGGCATCAGCGGGAACCTATTCGCAATTGCAACCGCGGGCCACGACGATGTGGTCATCACAGGCGAGCAAGGCAGGATTATCCATAGCGGCGACGGCGGCGCCACCTGGCAGATGCAACCGACGATTACGAGTTCGCCACTTTTTTCCGTAGCTTATCGCGGTGGCTACAACATCTGGATCGCCGGACGCGGCGGCGCAATACTCAGGCGGACAGAACCGATTGCCACGGTCAGTATCCCAACGCGGCTACCTCCCGGCCTGCGCGGAGCGCCGAAACTTCAACCGCAAACACAAAGCACCCTAGACGATGGCGACATCCCACGCGCCGTCCCCCCTGATAAAAAACCCGCGCGGCCCTGATCTGCGCACTGCCTTGATTTCGTAGGATAGGCATTCCTGCCTGTCCAATCTTTAGATCGATTCTAGCTGGAACGCGTAGCCGGGAGCGCAGGATCCTGCCTGCTCTTGAGGGGCGGAGTTTCAGATTTGTTCTTCAGGTGGACAGGCAGGAATGCCTATCCTACTTTCGTCAAGGCTCTCTGACTAAGAACACGTCCCACGCCCAACGACCGACCTGCGCGTCGTGATTGTCTTTGACTTTGGCTCGGTAGCGGAACCAATTGCCGTGCTGATCCGTCCGCTTCGATTCCTTAAAGTCCAAGTGCAGAGTTTTGAGCCCCAGTTCGGGCAAGGTGTGCAACTCGGAGGGCTCCGAGATGCCGTTGTGATTTGTATCTTGCCAGAGTCGCAACGATGTAAAGATAGCATCCGTCCGCTTGATCAAACCATCCCCGTTGCCGCCGTTCTCAGGCTTGTCATACTGGGCCAGGGCGAGGAATCCATTGCCCGTAGCCGAGGCTGGTTGGAACGTGAGGTTGCCGAAGAGTTCTCTGCCACTATCTATCACTCCATTGCCATTGCGGTCTAAGGCTAGCCACGCATCGTCAGAGTTGGAAGTGGTCCACGAGATTTGCTCTTTCACCCCGTCCGGGTTGCCGTCGAGATCGAAGGATACGCCCTGCGCGACGCTCGTCAGAGAGAAGCCATCACCCTCGATGTCAATCAGGACGGGAGAGTAGCACGAGCCATAACCATAGATCGTATAAGGGCAATTCGTCTCAGGCAGGATGGTGCCGCACTGGTACGCGTCGGGAGGTTCGGGGCATGGGCCACCGAGTCCACCGCCAATAAGAAGGTAATAACACGCATTACTGGCGTTGCACCCTTGGTTCCAGCAGCAATCGGAACTGTCTATGCAGAAATCTCTCGGTTGGCTCATACACGGTGTCGGCGCCGGTGTCGGTGTCGGCGTTGGGGCCGCTCCACACGCGCCAGGTCCTGTCACAGAGACGAGGCGAAGTTGGTTTGTTGAAGCACAATAATAGGATGTGGAGGCTCCTAAGTTACCAGCGCCGCAGGTCATATTGCCCTCGTAGTATGATTCTGGCCCACAAGACGCCGGGATTGGTGCGCACTTATGAAGATCACAACTCGCAAAGTTTCTACTCTGTGAGCAGAATAGAGCGGCGCATTGAGCGCCACCCCCGTTACTAACGTAGGTCTCGCACATATTAGTGCCCGAACAGCTAGGGCTTTGTGCTGTACCAATCGTTTCTCTGCTGATAGCAAAAGAAAGCAGCAACAACAGGGGCAGCGCTAGCAATGAAAGAATGTGGGAGATAGGTTGCATTAGTTCTGACGTTCGAACCTCTTTGCCAGCTTCCTAAGTTCGCGCTCGACTTGGCTTAGGCTGCCATTTTTCTGAGCACGTTTTAGGTGACCCGCCATGGAATTGGATCCACCACGAAAACCTGCCTTCCACTCCGCTGAACGATTCGCTGGGGGTTCGATGCTCTCCACACCTGACTCAATGGCGGCCATGACATCCGAAGAATTACCCTCTTCGAGAATTCTGAGAAGCCGCTTACTCAATATGTGTGCAGCGGCACGTTGTCCAGCTGAATGGTCCGCGAAGTTTGCTGAGTCAGCCCCCCACTTTGTTCCGTCTGAAAACTCCACATAATCAACCGAAAACACAATTTGATCTTCCTGAGCTGTCGTTACCTGAACAACCTCGAAGTCGGTAGTCGATTGGTCAGGCGACAAAGGCAGGCGGTTCGTCAAATCAAGGCTCGTGAACGTTACGGCCTTTGAGCGCTCCTCCCTTAACAGTCGCTGTTTGACTGCATACGCTCTGATCGACTTACTCGAAAGGTTGATTAGGTCTAATGCAACTTCCAGGTTGTGTCCGTTCCAGGAGATAATCCTCAGTCGTGAAATAGCCAAAGGAGTCCCTGGTTGGGCTGGTGCCGTAATGATCGGGGCCTGTGCAACCTTCGGCGCGGGATTCAGGACTCTCGTTCTTGCCAAAGATCCGTAATCAGAATTGCGCGAAAGGATTACAAAACATAGCGTCAGAACACCTAATGCCACAAACCTCCAGAGCAGCCGATGTCTTAGAAGATCAACCATTTTTTCTCCATTTTTAGTGAATCTGAATCGCCTGAGAGCGAGTTCAGTCCAGGGCCTCTGCCATTTTGCTCAAGACTTCCGCCTCGTCCTCTGCGCGTAGTTTTCCCACCCAGGTATCAATAACCACTCCATCGCTGTTCACTAGTATTAGTGTTGGAGTACCTCTCACATTGATGGAGCTTAGTGAGCTTTGCCTGACCTCATCTACTGAAACACCTAACCTCTCAAAGTAGCTTTTTCCTTGTTCTACGGGCTGCGGCAAGACCGCAACCAATCGTGTTCCGCCCTGAGCTTTTGCGAGTTGCTGATAGAAAGGACCGCTCTCGGTACAAAAATGGCACGCACTTGAAACTGCCAGAACAAGCGTCTGACCATTCGCGCGCCAGTCGACATCAGGCAATGATATTCTGGTGTTTCTCGCTTGGTAACCAGTTTCGGAAGAGCTGGATCCTTCGGACGGTTTGGCGATTAGGTAGTTCTGGACTATGACAAGGCTCAACAAAACCCCGACGGTAATGATGGCGATATTAGCCCCAACTTCAATTCTCTTTGTCAGACGATCCATGGTGAATTTCAAGAAACATCGGACGACGATGAGTGAATTCTATTGGCTGGAACGGAACCTATAGAGGATTGCGCTTGCTTGTCAAGGAAATTTCTTTGGAGACGTAAGTTCCATTTCTTACAAAATGTCTGGTATCTCATTTGGGCCGAGAGTCACTGACCAGAAGGTGCTCTCACACGATCAATCATGCCTGCTGCAACTGCTAACGCTTCCTGATAGATCTGATCGTTGCAGAGAATTTCCATTTCGCGCGCAAGCAACTGTGCGGCGCTGCGGTTTCTTACCGGCATCACGCGTCCTTGATGCACGTCTTTCATAACGTGGGCTTCGGTGATGAGATGAAGATTGTCCAGGCTTCGCGCGACTGCGAACGAAGCCGCGTTTGGCGATTTGGAATGCAACTCCACCCGCACGAGTCTCCCCGGCTTCCCTTCCTCGTGCTCGACTCGGTTGAGTTCGAGGGTGATCGCGCGTTCGGACGTGCCCTCCCTCGCGGTGGAAAAATTGTAGACGAGTGTTTCATCATTCGGTGAAGCAGTTTGATCGTTGGTCAGGGTCCAGCCCAACCTGCTCGCCAACCATCCGGCGATTAACAGTGCCTGGGGAGCAACGGCTGCCCTGCTTGCGGCCTGCCCACTCAGGCTCGGAGACGAGGGCGCAAGATAATCAATCCGAACAGTGTCGACGCCGGCTAGCAACGGTTGATATGTCGGCACATCGTAGAAGCCCGCAAGCAAGGCCCGCCAGGAAGTGAGCCTGGCCCAATTGAGATCGCTGATTCCCACATGAGTGTAGTCGGAGTCCTTGAAGAGTTTGGTTAACGCCTGCAAATCGGCGCCAGGATTAATAAACTCAGCGGAGTCAATTACAAGGCGATCGCTGGCCCGCAGTAGTGCTTCGAAGATCCTGTCCGGGGTCTCTTTTTCAACGCCCAAAGGCGCCTGCCACCAGAGGAATGTCGTCAGGTCGGGGACCAGGAGCGGCAGCGCTGCACTGGCAAGTTCGCTCACAAAACTCCCCGAGGCTTGCAAAGTTATTTCTTCGCAACATAGTCGCTTGGCACCGCTGCGTTTCTCAGTCTGGCAAAAAGTCTCCGCCAGGAGCCGAATGTCGTGATCTGGTTTTTCCTTTTCACCAAGCAACAGGAGAACCCGGCTTGGATGCATGGCTGTTAACTCCGCGATTATTCCATTCACATCCGTGACGCTGAATTCCTGCTCGACATAGACAATCAAGTTTGCGACGCGTGAACGCAACACGGCAAAGTCGTCGTCTTCGCGCATGGACCCCGAGGTATGCCGCCAAAGCTCGGAGAGCTGACGTTCAACCACTTCCACGTCCAGAGTTTTCTCAAGTTGAATCTGCATGGAAAAAGAATTCAGGAGTCAGAATACAGAATCAAGGATTCAGGAGTTAGACATCTCCTGTCTTCTGTCTCCTGCCCTTTCAGAGTTTCCGCCATTTTCGACCATCTTGCTCAATCAGTTCATCAGCTGTCGCCGGCCCCCATGAGCCCGCCTCATAGTTCGGAAAGTCTTCAGCAGGTTTCTTCCAGGCTTCAAGAATTGGCGCAACAATCTCCCATCCACGCTCCACCATATCGCGCCGCGCATATAGAGTTGAATCGCCAAACATGCAATCCAGCAGCAGGCGTTCATAAGCTTCCGGCGGCTTCATGCCGAATGATGAGCCGTAACGGAAGTCCATGTTGACGGGCCGAATGCGCATGGCCTGCCCGGGAAGTTTTGCGCCGAAGCGCAGCGTAATTCCTTCGTTCGGTTGAATGCGGATGATCAGGATATTAGGTTGCAGCGGTGCATCGGAATCCGTAAACAAGCGGTGCGGCACTTCCTTAAACTCGATCGCGATCTCGGTTACGTGTTTCTGCAAGCGCTTTCCCGAGCGCAGGTAAAATGGAACTCCGGCCCAGCGCCAGTTATCAAAATAAAGTTTGAGCGCGGCAAAAGTTTCGGTAGACGATCTCGGGTCCACACCCGGTTCCTCTCTGTATCCAGCCACGGTGTCGCCCAGCACCTTGCCGGGTCCGTATTGGCCACGTAATGCAACTGTTTCAATCGTTTCGAGCGGAAGAGCGCGGACAGACTGCATGGCCTTCGCTTTTTCATCGCGCACTGAGTTCGCCGCCAAAGAAGCAGGCGGCTCCATCGCAATCAGAGAAGTAACCTGGAAAACGTGGTTCTGAATCATGTCGCGCAAAGCGCCGGCGTGCTCGTAGTAGGTGCCACGGCCTTCAACGCCCAGAGCTTCAGCGTTGGTTATTTGAATGTGGTCGATGTATTGGCGATTCCAGAGCGGCTCAAATATGCTGTTAGCGAAACGAAAAGCAAGCAGGTTTTGCACCGTCTCTTTACCGAGATAATGATCAATCCGGTAGACCTGTTTCTCGTCGAAAACCTTCGCCAGTTCCCGGTTGAGGGCGCGAGCGCTTTCCAGATCGTGCCCGAAGGGTTTCTCAACAATGATTCGCGTCCAGGAACCCTTCGCAGGTTTTGCAAGCTTGGCTTCGCCGAGTTGACGCGCCACCAATCCAAAGTAGTCGGGCGCAGTGGCGAGATAGAAAATTCGGTTGCCGCGCGTTTCAAATTCAGAATCGATCTCAGTCAGCCTGTTCTTCAGGGTTTGATAGAGAGCCGAATCATTGAAATCTCCGCCGAGGTAAAACAGCCGCTTGGCAAAACTTTCCCAGATCGATTCGTCCAGTTCATCGTCAGGTCCAAACTCCACGATGGCCTGCTTCATGAGCTGGCGGAATTCTTCGTCGTCCAAGGTGTGACGGGCGGTGCCCAGTATCGCAAACTCAGCAGGAACCAGCCTTTGTTGTGAGAGGCGGTAGAGTGCAGGCAGAAGTTTCCGGCGGGTCAAATCGCCGGTGGCGCCGAAGATAAGAACCACACAGGGTTCAGCGGTGCGTTCGAGTCGCATGCCGGCCCGAAGGGGGTTCTCCTCCGTGGCCGCCTCAATTGCGGGAGATTCAGTTTTCTTGTTTGAAGCGATGAGGAAAGGATAGCACGGGCGCGCGCGGTCGCTCGACGCCTCGCCCGCATAGACTCAGAGCTGCCAGATCCGCGGCCTTTCGCCAATCAAGTGCGAATGGGGTGATCCTTGGCGAATGAGTAGGCTGTGTAGGCAGCTACAATGTGACAGATCCATCCGAGCGTTCCACCCGAGCCAATCCAAAAGCCGGGAGTAATAATTAACCAGAGAATACCCGCAAGGATGCGGCCGTTATAGAGTTGACCAACCCCAGGAATGATGAAACTGAGAAGTCCCGCTGTAAATGGATCGCGCATGAATTTGTACCCCCGTGCGGCCTATACGATTCGTCGCCGGAGTTTGTTCGGCAAAGTTGTTGAGATTTGTGGGAGGGACCTTTGGGTATTCGAAAATTGACACACCCCAGCCTTACCGCCGTTGGCAGCTGCGTGGCCGCGCCCGCCAGTCGGGTACTCGCAAGCGCGCGGGGCGACGGTGTGTGAATCGTTTTCTACTGGCCGAAAGGCGGTTATCTGGTAATGGCGGTGGATGTTAACTGGGGCGACTTTTCTTCCAGTTGACTGTCCGGTTTGCCAAACTAGAAAACCAGACCGAACACTGACAGTAGCGCATTAAGCATATCCTCGATGCTTGGCTGCACTGAATCGCCCGGGTGAACATCACCCGGAGTTGGTGTCTTGAGCTCGACCGAAGCCGATCTCATTCCCTGCGGCGTTGGGCTCGGGCCTGGGGCCGGGGAATCGGTGCCGTGCATATCCCCTCCTAAAGCTGTGAATGACAGTGCGCCAATCAAAGCCATTGTTACAACAAAACGTTTCATGGGTTATTTGCTCCTTCGAAAAAGCTCGCGATGCAAGGTTTCTTACATTGACTGGGAATTGAGCAATAACCCGGCGGTTCTTGCAAGGGGCGGGCGAGGACTACTACTATCGCGGCGTTCGCACGGTTCTCCAGACTCACTTTGAAGAAGGGGCCTATCTCTCATGAAGATAACCTCGCCTAGGATAAATACGGCGCACCTTACAGCAAACGAGGAAGCGCTCAGAAGGTGTGAAGTTGGTCTTGCGCTCAAAGACCGGGGCGATTACGACGGTGCTCAAAAGGTACTGCGCCCGTTGTGGAGACGCGCCGGGGAGCGCCCGGAGACGAACGGCCTACACCCATCCGTTGCAGCTGAGGTGTTGCTTTCAGTAGGAATTCTGACCGGATGGAGTGGAAGTAGAAGTGAGTTAAAGGGAGCTCAAGAACTCGCCAAGAATCTCATCACTGAGAGCCTTATTTACTATGAATCGATTGGTGACTTCAAGAAGGTCGCCTTCGCACAAGTAGAGATCGCTTATTGTTACTGGCGTGACGGCGAATTAAATGAAGCGCGAATCATGCTTTCCAAAGCCCTGCAGCAGCTAACCTCTGAAGGAACTACAAGAGCCAACGCATTACTCAAGCTAACCACTGTTGAAATTTCCGCTGCGCGCTACAAAGTGGCCCTACACATCCTTGATGACAATGCTCCTCTCTTCCAAAAGATCTCGAATCACACAACTCGAGGAAACTATCACAATGAACTCGCGATCGTGCTCCGCCATCTGGCCAAGTCAGAACCATTGAACAAAGACGAGCATCTTCAACGAGCCCTGAGTCAGCTGATGAAAGCTGATCATCATTTCCAATTAGCAAAGAATAAATTGCTCCGCTCTTGTGTAAACAACAACGTGGGAATGATTCTTCTCAACCTCTCACGATATAAAGAAGCGCAAAAGTATCTCGAGGAAGCCCGACGATTGAGTCTGATGGTCAGGGACAAGGTGCGCACAGCTCAAATCGACGAAACCCGCGCGCAGGTTCTGATTGCACAGCGGAAATATAAGGATGCCGAGGCCCTGGCCAAGCGCGCCGCTTCCGTGCTGGAGCGCAGCGGGCAGAAATGCCTCCTCGCGGACGCGCTGATGACTCGCGGGATTGCCCTGGCACGCCTTAAGCAACCCGAACGCGCGCAGTTTGTTTTCCAGGAAGCTATCGAAGTTGCCCAGCAGGTTGATGCCGTGAACAAAGCCGGTCTGGCTGCTTTGACCCTGATTGAAGAACTAGGAGAGTTGCCCGGCGAGACTTTGACTGCAGCTTACGACCGCGCCAGTGAATGGTTGGCCACCTCTCAATGTCAGGATGTTTTGCTCCGGCTTAATAACGCCGGCCGGAAGGTTTTGGCGACCTCACTGGGCGAAGTGAATTCCCGGGATGCCACCCACACAATTCGCAACAAGACCTGTCACCTGCAGACTGAAGTGTTGAAGTTTGAGGAAAGCTTGATCAGGCAGGCATTGGCTCAGGCGGATGGCCGGCTTACGCGCGCAGCTTCACTATTAAAAATGAGCTATCAAGCGCTCGCCTATATTATCGAATCCAGACACAAAGATCTGATGGACAAGCGTTCTCCAATTCACCGGCGCCGCCCGCGAAAAGGACAGGCAAATGCCAAGACGAACGCTTAAGACTTCAATGGCGGAGGTGCACGAAAAGCGGCGTGCCCTCGGTCCGTGGACATTTTGGTTTTCGACAGAAACCCGAGTGTCCGCGAAGCCGTCACGTGATGGGGTAATGCGTGGCGCAGTGGGCCGGCACACTCAAATGTGCCGGTCCTACCTCTCAAACTTTTCAAAGCTGCCGACGCTTGTGAATTCTCGAGTGTACACTTCTCAAGCGTTTCTGACGTCAACTACCTCACCGCGAAAAGTGCGCAGCAGCTGTTGCACTGTCGGGTCTTGCTCAATCTTTTCGCGCAGGCGCTTTTTCTCAGTCTTACCTGCTTCCTCTTTTGATACGGGCAGGTTGTCGACTTCCTGGTCTTTGATCAAAAAGCGGACTCCCATATCGCGGCCGGCAACTTCCTTGCAGACTTCACGGAGAATTTTTACGTTATCAGGTTTCGCCAGGGTGTCGCGCATGAATCTGGATTCAGGGGCAAACTCGATACACAATTCACCGCCCTCGATTTCAGCCCGGTTCGCGCCCTCGAGGGCCGTCACCAGAAACATCTTCCGCCGCCTCTCGAGTGCCGTCTTGATTTGATCTATCTCAGAAGCATTTACATCTGCATCCGGGCCCTTCTGCTCCGGGGCCATCACGTCCACGTGGGGTGTAATGACGGTTGCGCGCGCGGCTTTCGGGCCGCCGGCTTCGGCCGGTTTCGCGGCAGTGCTTTGCGGTTGTCTCGCAGGCTGAGCAGACATCGCCGGCGAAGAAGCTGGTGCCTCTGCGATGCGCGAAACGGCGGTCTTTGCAGCTCCCTTAAGCTCTTTGCCGGTTCGTACGGATTCCTCAAGCGCACCCAACCGCTCCACCAGTCGACTCAACGGTTCGAGGCGCCGCATTTCCATCAGTTTCACCAGGCCAACTTCCAACTGGTAACGCGGATGAGCGGCGGTCTTGAGCAGAGTTTCCGTTTCAGCAAGTGAATGAAAGAAACGAACAAGGTCGGATTCAGAGAAGAGCGCCGACTGGCGGCGAAGCTCTTCGGGCTCGCAAATAGCAGATTCCAGTAATTCTTCACTCGCGGAAACCCGAGTGACCAGAAGATCGCGGAAGTGGGCCAACAACTCGCGACAGAAATTTCGCAAATCATGACCACGCATGACTACGTCGTCCACGACGGCCAATGCCTCCGCGGGCACGTGATTGGCGATCCCGTTGACAACTCGGATCAGAATGTCAGCACTCGGCACGCCGAGGGCCATCTCCACGTCTTCCTGCCTAATCGATGTTCCGGCAAAACTGATTACCTGATCGAAGGCCGACTGAGCGTCGCGCATCGAACCCTCGCCCGAGCGCGAAATTTCTCTGAGCGCTTCATCGGGAATGGATATTTTTTCGGCTTCGGCAATTAACCGCAGGCGCTCGAAAATTTTGGCAGTGGCGATGGTGCGAAACTCAAACTGCTGGCAACGCGAAAGGATCGTCTCTGGAAGTTTGTGCTTCTCCGTCGTAGCCATGATGAAGGCCACGCGCGGCGGCGGTTCTTCCATTGTCTTGAGAAGCGCGTTAAACGAACTGGACGAAAGCATGTGTACTTCGTCAATTACGAAAATCTTGTAACGGTCACGCGCAGGTGCAAAACCAATCGTTTCAATGATGGTGTCGCGCACGTCGCCCACGCCCGTATGCGAAGCGGCGTCAATCTCCTGAACGTCAATCGACCTGCTTTCCGAAATCTCGCGACACGAGGCGCACGCTTTGGTGTCGTCCATACGACAGGGCATTGCTGTTGGTCCTGGAGACTTGTGGCAGTTAAGGGCTTTCGCAAGCAAGCGCGCTGTAGTCGTCTTACCCACGCCGCGAGCGCCGGAGAAGAGATACGCGTGATGAATTCTCTGGTGCTCGATCGCGTTGCGCAAAGTGCGCGTGATCGGTTCCTGCCCGGTAACTTCGTCAAAAGCTTGCGGGCGCCATTTCCGGGCAATTACCTGATAGGTCATTCGTTAATCCCTTAAATCCTCTTTATGGTCAACTACCGAAATCGCGGGGCTGGTGCGTTCGAGTTTAGGCGTTGGATATTGTTTCAGAAGCTTCCACGCGATAATCAAACTGCATCGTGTTCCTTTCGAACCAATTTAAAAGTCACCAACACATCGCTTTGACGGTCCACTATTGAGCGTAGCAACCCCCTGCATGGGTTGGGCCATAAGGTGGGATGCCGATTGGATCTACAGTCTGCCCCTGACTTGTTTGGCCGAAAATCGACGCCGTTCCGAGAAACAAGATTGCAGCAAAGTAGCGTTTCATCAGTTCGTCCTTCTGTTCCGCTTTTGGCGTAGACTTTAGCAGACGAGGGTTGACCTCAACAACGCGCAATCTCCCATAAAACCGAAAGAGCGACGGCCGGGATTTGTCCCGTTGACCGTCGCTCTTTTTGTTTTGGCCAGACTCCGGACTTACCCGCAACACACGTGCGCCTGGCTACCGTTGCTCCGTTCCCGGCCTGGCGGGGTTCACCGGCGTTACGTTGTGCGGAGCCCGAAGTCTGATAACTTGTCAAA
>Ga0190272_10000256_pt1 | contig 31663 bp, 32 predicted proteins | sample Popmic504T_FD_133746 | JGI IMG/M metagenome (GOLD analysis project Ga0190272, IMG submission 133746) | Populus adjacent soil microbial communities from riparian zone of Shoshone River, Wyoming, USA - 504 T | ecosystem: Environmental > Terrestrial > Soil > Riparian zone | place: USA: Wyoming...
GGCGAGTGAGCCCGGATTCCCTGGCGCGATATCCCGATCCGAGCGATGCGGCCGCGAAGGCTTTCGGCGAACTGCTGGGAGCGGAGGGCATCAAGGTGGCGGGCGATGTTGGCGAGGAAACGGCTCCGGCAAGTACCGAACCCATCGCGAGTGTGGAGTCGGTCAGCGTCGTCCAGCTGGTCGAGCTCATGCTGCGTGAAAGCGACAACCAACTCGCGGAGTCACTTGCGCGGCTGGCAGCTGTCGAGGCAGGCTACCCCGCAAGTTTTGCGGGTGCAGGCTCTGCTGTTGAGGACGCAGCGGTCGAACAAGAGATCGACGTTCTGCCCATGAATGTGTACGACGGCAGCGGGTTGTCACGCTCCAATAGCGTCACCGCGCAGGCGCTCGCGAACGTCTTGAAGGCCGCTGGGGCGAATGCAGAGCTTCAGCCGATCCTGTCTGGACTTCCTGTTGCCGGCTTCGACGGCACGTTGTTCGACAGATTCCTTACGCCGCCGGAGAGTGCTGGTGCAGGTGTGGTCCGTGCCAAGACGGGGACCTTGACGGGGATCTCGGCCGAGGCTGGCATGACGACGACCTGCGATGGCGACCTGGTCTACTTCGCGTTCATCGCTGACAAGGTGCCCGTTGACACGCTCGCAGCACGCGGCGCTCTCGACCGAGCCGCCGCCAACCTCACCCGCTGCTAAGCGGACCGATGCGGTTGCCAGACTGGTCGTGATAGCAGCCAATCCAGCAACAACATCACGAAGACCGCTTTTTGTAAGCGTCGATAAACTTCTGGATCTGCCGAGCGGAAACCCAGGGTTGATGGCGCACGACGAATCCGGGGTAGCGCAGCACGGTTTTGCCCTCCAGATGCATCTCGTTCTGTGAGTTCATGTCTTTCCACCAACTGGCGGCGTTCATGTGTTGGCTGCCGTCGATCTCGACGACCAGGTGGTAGTCATCGAACTCTGCATCGGTATGTCGGGCCTTGCCGTTTGGATCCCGGCGCAAAACTTGCCGGCTTGGTGGGGGCAGATTGTACGCACGACACATCTTCAGCAGATCAATCTCATAACCGCTATGAGAGCCGCCGCCCGCATGTCGGGCAGTCTCTTGTATGAGAGCCCGTCGTGGCAGGTTTCGGCGCCTGTCCGCTACCTCGATGAGGTCCTCTGCCCGGACGAGTCGTTGTTGGACACTGGCGGCGACAATCTCTCGAGCTTGCTGTTGGTGAGTAGTCCACGACGCGGCATCGACAATGGAGCGGGCGATGCGTGTGCGTCTTGGAGTTCGCGTTGGGTGGACGTCCTCTGGTCCGAGGAGCCGCGAGCGGTGCACCCCAGCCATGGGTGGTGGGGTTCGCCCGGCAGGTAGGAGGAGGGTGATGATCGGTGTTGTGAACCATCGAGCCCGTCGCGCCTCGCGGCCGACAAACCCGCTAAGGCTGCACGGGGTCCGTGCGCGAGGAGCACCGCTCGCTCTTTTTGGTCCGGTGTTATCGGGCCAGAGTGAGTAATAAGGACGCCGCGATAAGGGCGTTGCCATTGACCGGTGTGCGTCATCCAGCGCACATGAGAGCGCCCCACAATTGCTATCGCTTCGCCTGCTTCGATGACGTCCTGATGGATCTCAGAACGCTTAGATGCTGCCACCACTCTCACCCCCAGTGGCAATCTGGCAGGAGGGAGCCGCGCGCAACGCCAAGCATGGGAGACCTGTGGACGCAACGACCGCCTGTGCAGAAGCAAGTTGCTGCATTGGTCGCTATAACAACCCTTCCAGATATCTGCTTCGGTGGACGCTTACGGTGGGGGGATGAGTTCTGGTCCGCCTGGCGCAATCGACTGGGGGTACGCGCGCGCCATCGCGAAAAAGGTGAGTGGCGAAGGACCGCAGATCCCACTCGCCGACGCACGCCAGGCCGTCCAAGAGCTGCGCGAAGGCGCCCAGCAGGCCATCCCCCTTATTGCGAAACGAACGGGGCTCGACGCTCCGGCGGCGCCCGAAGCGGTGCAGGTCGTCGATCGCGCCGGGTGGGTCGATGCAAACGCGCTCGCCTTCGCCTCCCTTATCGAGCCGCTTACTGAACGGCTGCGCGCGCGATCGAGCGCCCCAACCACCGCGATTGGATCCAAGGTCGCCGGTGCTGAGATCGGCGCGGCGCTCGGGTTCTTGTCTTCCAAGGTCCTCGGGCAATACGAGCTCTTCACCGCATCGCCGGACATCCCTCCGCGCCTCCTGCTAGTAGCACCCAACATCGTGCATGTTGAGCGAGAACTCGATGTGTCTCCCAGCGACTTTCGTCTGTGGGTATGCCTCCATGAAGAAACCCATCGCGTCCAATTCACGGCCGTGCCGTGGCTCGGCCCATGGCTCCGCGAGCAGATCACCGAGTACCTGAATAACGTGCAACTGGATGCTGGCCAGCTCGTGCCGCGCCTCAAGCAGCTTGCGTCCGCAGTTGTCGGCGCACTTCGGGGTGTGGACGTCGTGTCCATCCTGGAAGAGACGATGTCCGACGACGAGCGAGCGTTGTTGCATCGCCTCACTGGGGTGATGTCACTTCTCGAGGGACATGCCGACGTAATGATGGACGAAGTAGGCCCCGAAGTACTCCCAACGGTGTCCACTCTCCGCGCTCGTATGAAGCGTCGACGTACCAACCCTTCGGGACGTGATGCATTCGTACGACGTCTGCTCGGGATGGAGAGCAAGCTGGCGCAATACCGTGACGGCGCGAACTTCGTGCGCGCCGTCATCGACGACGTGGGGCTCGCTGCCTTCAACACAGTCTGGACGTCTCCGGAGACACTCCCCACGCGCGATGAGTTGCACGACGCGAAGAGTTGGGTCGCTCGTGTCTCACCTTTGGCGTCATGACCGGACCTGCGCCTGCGATCGCACGAGTGCGCAGTGCAGTGCGTGCTTGTCTGGCTGACCTCGAACCGGGTTCGGTGGTGCTGGCAGCCGTCAGCGGTGGACGAGATTCGCTGGCACTCTCCGATGCACTCGCATTCGAAGCACCGAAGTTGACGCTGCGCGCGGGCGCGCTCATCGTCGACCATCAACTGCAGGACGAGTCGGCGCGGGTTGCAGAGCAGGTCCAGCGGTCGGTCGACACGATGGGGTTAGCACCTGTTCAGGTACTAACCGTCGACGTCGACGTAACCAGCAACGTTGAGGCCAACGCGCGCGACGCGAGATACGCAGCCCTCACTAGGGCTGCCGAGCGACTCGAGGCCGAGGCGGTGCTTCTTGGGCACACACTCGACGACCAAGCCGAGTCGGTGCTGTTGGGGCTCGCCCGCGGATCCGGCGCGAAGTCACTCGCAGGCATGCCCGAACGCCGCAGCATCTTCCGCAGGCCACTTCTTACCGTCGACCGAGCAACGACGAGCGAGGCGTGCGCAGCCGCTGGCCTGATCCCCTGGGACGACCCGCACAACCTCGATCCGGCGTTTAGTCGAGTGCGGGTGCGCCACGACCTCATGCCAGCGTTGGAACGAGAGCTTGGCCCAGGGGTGGCCGCCGCGCTGGCGCGCTCTGCCCAACAACTTCGCGACGATGATGATGCGCTGGACGCGTGGGCAAAGCAGGTATGGACGCGAGGCCTTCCCGAGGAGGGCCTCGACTGCGCGGAGTTGGCAAGCCTTCCGGTCGCCGTCGTGCGCCGCGTCCTTCGGTTCGCCGCGCTAAGCGCAGGCGTTACCCCTGGTTCGCTGCGCTACACCCAGCTGAAGGACCTGGAAGCTCTGGTCACCGATTGGCGCGGGCAAGGAGCGGTGGCGCTACCCGGCGGTGTTGCTGCTCACCGCTCCTGTGGGAGGCTCACGTTCGTTCGCGGCGGCACGGCAACAGCAGCCACAGAGGCGTCCGCGACGCAGCAAAGGGAGTAGTAGGTGGACGCGTCCGATATCGGAGACGACCTCGACGCCGTACTCGTCGACGCCGAAAGCATCCAACAGCGCGTGCGCGAGCTCGCGGAGGAGATTGACACCGACTACCAAGGACGCGACATCCTGCTGGTCGGGGTACTCAAAGGTGCCGTCATGGTGATGGCCGATCTCGCCCGCGCCTTGCACAGCCACGTTGAAATGGACTGGATGGCCGTTTCTTCCTACGGTTCGGGCACACGGTCAAGCGGTGTGGTGCGCATTCTCAAGGACCTCGACGGTGATATCTCCGGCAAACATGTGCTCGTGGTCGAAGACATCATCGACTCCGGTCTCACCCTTTCTTGGCTTTTACGGAACCTCAAATCGCGCGGCCCGGCGTCGGTCGAGGTCTGCACTTTGCTCCGCAAACCAGACGCCTTGCGCAACCCCGTCGAGGTGAAATATGTCGGCTTCGACATCCCGAGTGAGTTCGTCGTCGGCTACGGCCTGGATTACGCGGAGCGGTACCGAGCGCTGCCCTTTGTGGGGACATTAGCCCGACGGGTCTACCGCAGCTGACCACCGCGGCGGTGAGAGGGCCCGCCCCGGTGTACCGTCAAGGTTCGAGATATCTCCAATTTCGGGCGTAGATATCGCAGGTGAGCAGGAGGAATGGGCGCCTTTCGCCCGTCGCCATGAACGTCAGACGCATCTTCCGTGGGCCGCTGTTTTGGATCATCCTGGCGGTGCTGCTTGTGCTCGTCATCGCCGAGATCGCCAGTCAGGCGGGTGGCTACGAGAAGGTAGATACCTCCCAAGTCTTTTCGGTGATCGAAAATGGTGAGGCGGCGCAGGTAACGCTGGTCGACCGCGACCAGGAAGTCCGGGTCGATACCGCCGACGGCGAAAAGATCAAGGCCAACTACATCGAGCCACAGGGCTCACAGCTTGCTGAACTGGTCGAGGCCAATCCTCCGCCCGACGGTCAGATCTCCGAAGTGCCGACGCAGTCGGTGCTGGTCACCATCTTGTTCACTTTCGGTCCAATTATCTTGATTTTGCTGCTCCTGTTCTTCTTCATGAATCAGATGCAAGGCGGCGGCTCGCGCGTCATGAACTTTGGCAAGTCAAAGGCCAAGGTTGTCTCCAAAGACATGCCGCAAACCACCTTCGCGGACGTCGCTGGTGCCAGCGAAGCGGTCGAAGAGCTCTACGAAATCAAAGACTTCTTGCAAGACCCGGCGAAGTTCCAGGCTGTCGGGGCCAAGATTCCCAAGGGCGTGCTGCTTTACGGCCCTCCAGGAACAGGTAAGACGTTGCTGGCTCGCGCCGTCGCGGGTGAGGCAGGCGTGCCGTTCTACTCAATCTCAGGTTCCGACTTCGTTGAAATGTTTGTCGGCGTCGGCGCCTCTCGAGTTCGCGACCTGTTCGAGCAAGCCAAGGCGAACGCGCCAGCCATCGTCTTCGTCGATGAGATCGATGCTGTTGGACGACACCGCGGCGCCGGGCTTGGTGGTGGCCACGACGAGCGCGAGCAGACCCTCAACCAGTTGCTGGTTGAGATGGACGGGTTCGACGTCAGAGGCGGCGTCATCTTGATTGCCGCCACCAACCGTCCCGACATTCTCGACCCAGCGCTGCTGCGCCCTGGCCGCTTCGATCGCCAGATCGCGGTCGAACGCCCCGACCTGCAGGGCCGCTTCCAGATCCTCCAGGTGCACGCGCGCGGCAAGCCGATGGCTGAGGGAGTCGACCTGATGGCGTTCGCGCGCCGGACGCCAGGTTTCACCGGTGCCGACCTCGCGAACGCGCTCAACGAGGCTGCGCTGCTAACGGCACGTTTGGGTCGGCCGCAAATCGACAACTATGCGCTCGACGAGGCCGTCGACCGAGTCGTTGCCGGCCCCCAAAAGCGCACCCGTCTGATGAACGACAAAGAGAAGAAAATCACCGCTTACCACGAGGGTGGGCACGCCCTAGTTGCTGCCGCGCTCAACCACACCGACCCGGTGCACAAGGTGACGATCCTTCCGCGCGGCCGCGCCCTCGGTTACACGATGGTGTTGCCTGAGGAAGACAAGTACTCGACGACGCGCAATGAGATGCTCGACACACTTGCGTACATGCTTGGTGGTCGCGCTGCCGAAGAGATGGTGTTTCACGACCCAACGACCGGGGCAGCCAACGACATCGAGAAAGCCACGGGGCTTGCTCGTGCCATGGTGATGAACTACGGCATGAGCGAACGTATCGGCGCGATCCGGCTCGGCCAGGCCGACGGGGAGGTTTTCCTCGGCCGTGATGTCGGGCACTCCCGCGACTACTCCGAGGGTGTTGCGGAAACCGTTGATAACGAGGTCCGCAAGCTCATCGAGTCGGCTCACCAAGAGGCGTACGACATCTTGCTTGAGAACCGCGATGTGCTCGACACGCTCGTCATCGAGCTGCTCGACCGAGAGACACTCGACCGCGAAGAGGTCGCCGAGATTTTCACTAACCTCCGCAAGCACGCTCATCGGCCGGTCTGGTTGTCCTCTGACGAGCGTCCGGTCTCGAGTCAGGGTCCGGTACTGAGCCGCAAGGAGCTCGAGGCTCACGAGAACCCGTCCCCCAACGGCAGCAACGGGCAAGTTTCGGGGGCCCCGCAAGAGGAAACCACGGACGCTTCACCCGCGGATTCAGGTCAGGAGTAAGTCCTTGGTCGATCCGATTTCATTGCCGGACACTGCATTTAGCCCCAAGGGGTACGACCACGACCGGGCATCCGCGGCGGTGCGCGAGTTGTTGATAGCGATCGGCGAAGACCCAGAACGGGACGGCTTGCGAGACACACCGGACCGTGTTGCCCGCATGTACCACGAAGTTTTGGCCGGTTTGCGGCAGCACCCTGAGGACGTGCTCACCACCACCTTCGACTTAGGTCACGACGAAATGGTGCTGGTGAAGGACATCGAGGTGTACTCCATGTGTGAACACCATTTGGTGCCGTTCCACGGCGTTGCCCACGTCGGTTACATCCCCAGCGAAGACGGACGCATCACCGGCCTATCGAAATTGGCGAGACTGGTCGACGTGTTTGCTCGCCGCCCACAGGTGCAAGAGCGGTTGACATCACAGATCGCCGATTCCCTGAGTGAGCGGCTTGAGCCACAAGGCGTCATCGTCGTCATCGAGTGTGAGCACTTGTGTATGTCGATGCGGGGAGTGCGCAAGCCTGGGGCGCGCACCGTGACGTCCGCCGTGCGCGGGCAGCTGCGGGATCCCGCAACGCGGGCCGAGGCCATGAGTTTGCTCCTCGACACTCGTCGCTGACCCCTAGGCTCTCCCCGTGGCTCCCTCTCTGTCTGCAACTGGGCCTGCAACTGGGTCTGCAACCGGGCCTGCAACCGGGCCTGCAACTGTGCCTCCCGCTGGCCTGCCCGGACCGTTGCAGGCGCTGCAGCGCACCCTGGTGATGGCCGTGCTCAACGTCACCCCCGACTCATTCTCCGATGGCGGTCAGTACCTCGATCTCGATGCGGCCGTTGCCAGGGCACGTCAGCAAGCTGCCGGCGGCGCAGACATCATCGATATCGGTGGTGAGTCAACGCGCCCCGGCGCGCAGCGAGTGCCGATCGACGAGGAATTGCGGCGTGTCATACCCGTCGTCGAGCAGCTCGCGTCGGCAGGGATCATTGTCAGCATCGACACGATGCGCGCCGAGGTTGCTGCGATGGCCGTCAGCGCGGGAGCAGCGATTGTCAACGATGTTTCTGGTGGGCTTGCCGACAAGGCGATGTTGCCGTTCCTCGCTGAAGCGAACGTCCCGTGTGTGTTGATGCACTGGCGCGGACACAGCGTCGACATGCACGTACGGACCCACTATGCGAACGGTGTCGTGAACGATGTCGTGGCTGAGCTTCGGCTTCGACTCGACGCTGCTGTCGCAGCTGGCGTCGACGAATCGCGGATCGTGCTCGATCCTGGCCTAGGCTTCGCAAAGGAATCGCAGCACAACTGGGATCTACTCACCCACCTCGAGCAAATCTGCGCGCTGGGTCGTCCGGTGCTAGTAGGCGCATCGCGCAAGAGATTCCTCGGCGAGCTCTTGACGACCGCCGAAGGGTCGCCAGCACCCGATCTACGCGACGACGCAACGGTTGCAGTGACGGCGCTATCCGCCGCCGCCGGCGCCTGGTGTGTGCGCGTTCACGACGTGCGCGGAAACAACGACGCCGTGCTCGTTGCCTCGGCCTGGCGTCAGGCGTTGCGATGAGTTCGGCGGAGGTTGAGGCGGTGGGGGCCGCTAACGACGGACTGTACGCAGCCTTCGAAGCTGGCGATCTCGACGCCATGAGCAGTCTGTGGGTGGAGGGACAGCTCGCCGACATCGCCCGATGTGTCCACCCCGGCGCAGACGTCGTGGTGGGGCGCGAGAGTGTGCTCCGCTCCTGGGCCTTGCTCATGGCCAACACTGAGTACCTGCAGTTCATCGTCACCGAAGCCAGCACGGTGATTGAGGGGGACATCGCTGTCGTCACCTGCACCGAAAACGTGTTAGCCAGTGGTGGCGCAGATCGCCCCCTCGGGGCCGGCCGCGCACTCACTACCAATGGATTCATCAAGGTTGAGGGTCAGTGGCGGATGTGGCTCCACCATGCCTCGCCGGTGCTCAGTGATGCGACAGATGAGGTGCCCGGGGAATGAGTTCACAGGACACGATCCGCATTGAGGGCTTAGCCGCGTTCGGCTACCACGGGGTCCTCGAAGAGGAGCGCACCACCGGTCAACGCTTCGTGGTCGACGTCGCGTTGACCCTGAGCACCCGTAGCGCGGGCGAAAGCGACGACCTGACGCAAACCGTCGATTACTCATCTGTCGCTGAAGCTGTACTAGCGGTGGTGACTGGTGAACCGCGCAACCTCATCGAAACGGTTGCCGAGCAGATCGCCCAAGCGGCCCTGGCGTATGAACAGGTGGAGACGGTCACGGTGACCGTGCACAAGCCGGATGCGCCGATTACCGCCGAGTTCGCGGATGTCAGTGTTCAGGTCGTTCGATCGAGATGATCGACCTGATGGCATGACGCCCGTACGCGTGGTCAAACGCGCTGCCTTCGGCCTGGGGTCCAACCTTGGCGATCGCCGGAGCTATCTCGAAGCTGCTGTTCAGTCGTTGGCGAGCCACGACGAGATCGAGATTGTCGCGGTTTCGTCACTGTATGAAACCCAACCTGTCGGTGGCCCAGAGCAAGGGCCATTCCTTAACGCGGTGGCGGTTGCAGAGGTCACCGCGAAACCGGAAGCCTTGCTCGCATTTGCCCACCAAGCTGAACGCGAGGCGCGACGCGAGCGCAACGAACATTGGGGGCCACGCACGCTCGACGTTGATGTCCTTGCCGTGGAGGGAACGGTGCTGTCCACGGAGTCGCTGACTCTGCCGCATCCACGCGCACCCGAGCGAGCCTTCGTGCTCATCCCATGGGCGGAAATCGACCCAGGTTTTGCGATCTCGCCGGGAGTCAGCGTTGCGCAGGCGGCGCTAGCAGTGGATTCATCGGGAGTCCGGCGCTGCGAGGTCGATTGGTCGGTGCGGCCGTAGTGCAGCCAACTTCGATCCGTCTTCTTTTGGCCATCGGGGCCACGGGAATGTTGTTAGGTTTCCTCGGCGCCCGATTCTGGGACTCGTGGACCGGCGCCCCGCCCTCGGTTCCGTGGGCGGCGCCGACGCTGCTCGCCTTCGTTGCCGCCGGGTTCTTGATTGCCGCGTTCTCTTTGCGGCCGCGGTTGGAGGGACAGAAAGGACACCGACCACTGGACCCTTTCACTGCGGCTCGCACTGCGGTGCTCGCCATTGCTGGTTCCCGCACGGGCGCAGCGGTGGCCGGGGTCTACCTAGGCTATGGCGTTTTCTTGCTGGTCGACCTTGCCAATTCCTATCGGCGCCGACTGCTGCTCATTGTGTTGGTCGCAGCCCTGGCCGGAGCCGCGACATCGGCGGCCGCGCTCTGGCTGGAGCGGATTTGCCGCATCGATCCGCCCGAGGACAAGGCTGGATCCGCGACCACCGCTGCATAGCGCGCATCGAACCGGCGGAAGCACGGGGAATTGCCCATCTCGATCACCCATTCGGCGTACCCTGGCCGCATGTCACGCGGACGTCATGCCAAGCCTCGCCCCGCTCGATCCGACGTGCCTGGCCTGCTTCTGGTGACGTTACTGGCCATTGGCGTTGGCGTGGCAGCGGTCCTCTTCGACGAGGCGTCGCAACTTCGCTGGGTACTCGTAGGTCTGGCAGCACTCATCGTGGTCGCGGTATTAGTTGTGCAGCGCAGCGCACGTCGTCACGTCGCCGCTGCATCGACGGCCGTCGATAAACAACAAGAAGAGATTCGCACGCTGACGTTCGAGCTTCGTCGCCTGCATGAGATGCACGACCTCCTGGCGACAGAACTTGTTGGGTTGCGCGAGGAAGTGGCTACGTATGTGGCGCCCGTGCCCTCCCAGCCCGACCCCGTCTACCCGTCGCTGCACTTGCCGCTTGTCAGGGCCGCGTTCGCCACGGAGGTGCCAACGGTCCAGATCACGCCGGCACCGCCTCCCGCTCGCGGCGAATCAAATCGAGTCAACGTTGACGCCGACGCCGGGAGTGATCCTCGCGACACTCGTCAACTTCTCGACCTCACAGCGAGTGAGATTGCCCGGTTGCGTCGGGCCAACTGACGCAGCTCTGCTTGTCCACTACTTGTCGACTACTTGTCGACGTCGCCGACGACGAAAAACATCGAGCCAAGAATCGCCACCATGTCCGCGACAAGTTGTCCTGGCAACATTTCGCTAAGCACCTGGACGTTGTTGAACGATGCTGAGCGGAGTTTGAGGCGATAGGGGGTCTTCTCGCCGCGGGAGACCAGAAAGTAGCCGTTAATGCCGAGGGGGTTCTCGGTCCAGGCGTACGTCTGCCCTTCCGGAGCCTTAACAACCTTGGGCAGTCTGGTGTTGATGGGGCCCTGCGGCAGCGACTCCAGTTTGTCTAGGCAGGCATCCGCGAGATTGAGGCTGACATGAAGCTGACGACGCAGTACGTCGAAGCGTGAGTAGCAATCACCGTTTGTGCCTGTGACCACCTCGAGCACATCCTGCAACTCGCCATAGGCCAGGTAGGGATCGTCTCGCCGCAAGTCGAAATCGACACCCGATGCCCTGGCGATGGGGCCGGTAACCCCGTACTGCCTGATCTGCTCCTGGCTCAGCACTCCCACGCCGCGCGTTCGTGCTGCAAAGATTTCGTTCCCGAAAACTAGGTTCTCCAACTGCGGAATTCGCTGCCGGACTTCGCCCACAGCCTCGCGGGTTCGGTCCGTCCATCCGTTGGGCAGATCTTCCTTGAGTCCACCTACGCGGTTGAACATGAAGTGCATGCGGCCCCCGGAGATCTCTTCCATAACCCCTTGGATCGCCTCGCGTTCGCGGAATGCGTAGAAAACCGGGGTGATAGCGCCGATTTCCAGGGGGTAAGAACCCAAGAACATGAGGTGGTTGAGGACCCGGTTGAGCTCGGCCAGGAGGGTGCGCGCCCAGACAGCGCGTACGGGCACCTCCATACCGAGCATGCGTTCCACTGCCAACACGACGCCGAGTTCGTTCGCGAATGCGGAAAGCCAGTCGTGACGGTTGGCCAGCATGATGATTTGGCGGTAGTCGCGAACCTCGAACAGTTTCTCGGCGCCGCGGTGCATGTACCCGACGATGGGTTCGGCGTGAACGATGCGTTCCCCGTCGAGCAAGAGGCGGAGACGAAGTACGCCGTGGGTGGCGGGGTGCTGCGGGCCAATGTTGAGCACCATGTCGGTGGCGACGATGCCGTCACCGGTACTGACGACGCGCTCTTCCAGCGAGGCAGATCCATCGGCTGTCGTCACGACAGAGATCGTGCCACGCGGGGTGATGGACGGGTCGATCAGGCTCGATTGATCTCGGGCGCGGTTCGCGTCCCGGTGCAGTTACGCTCGTGAGGTGAGTACTCCCTCTGCTTTTGAGCATGCGGCGGCTGTTGCTGGTACGCCTGACCCCTTTGCCGCGCCAAGCGAGGTCGAGGGCGCCCGGTGGCTACCGGTGTCGCCCCGGCTGGCGGCGGTGCGGAGGATCAGCGTTTTGGGGCCCTTCTCCGTGGTTGCCGTCGCGGCCGTGGTCGCCTCGGTCGTGTTCTTCCCTGCATGGGCGACTGCACTGATCGTGACTGTGGGTGCAGCCTGGCTGGCGTGGACCTTTTGGTTGATCGGACGACAGGTGCGCGCCACCGGGTACGCGCTTCGCACGGACGACCTCCTGGTCGTGAGCGGCATCATGTTTCGCCGACTCGTCATCGTCCCGTATGGGCGCATGCAGTTGGTCGACGTCTCACGCGGGCCCATCGATCGTCACTTCAGTTTGGCGACCGTGCAACTGCACACCGCTGCCGCGACCACCGATGCGACCGTTCCGGGCCTGCCCCTCGACGAGGCGAAAGCGCTGCGCGACCAGCTTGCCGCATTGGGTGAGCAGCGTAGTGCCGGCCTCTAGTCAGGCAGGGCGTTCATGACCGAGTCGCAACAAGAAGAGTCAGCTCCGGTGGTGTGGGCGGCCACCACGCCTCGTCGGACCCATCCGGTGACCCCTGTCGTCAAAGCGCTGCGCATCGCACCCGGCCTGTTGATTTTCTTCTTCATCTTCGGTGGCGAAGGTGTGACCCAGGTGGTGGGGCGTATTGGTGCCCTTGGCGTGGTGGCGCTGCTGATGCTTGCAACAGCAGGTGCCTCGTGGCTTTCCTGGACCAGGCTGACGTACTGGTTCGACGATGACGGCGACCTGAGGATCCAGTCAGGGATCCTGCAACACAATGAGCGGCGCATTCAGGTGTCCCGATTGCAGTCGGTCGACGTCAGTCAACCGCTGCTTGCGCGAATATTCGGGCTCGCGCAGATCCGTCCGGAGGTTGCCGGCAGCTCAGGCAGGGGCAACAACTTGGAGTACCTCGAAGTGGGCCACTCGCAACAGTTTCGAGCAGAGTTATTGGCACGCGCGGCCGGCCTTGAGGTCAGCCATAACGAGGCCGCCCCCGTGGCGCCGGAACGGGTGCTGGTCAGTGTGCCAACCGGCACCTTGCTGGCGTCCGTGGTGCTGCAGCCAGCAACTCTAGTTGCTTTGGTGCTGTTTCCAGCGCTACTTGTCGGCGGCGCGGTAACACGGCAGTTCGGCGTATTCGTGCCAGCCTTCTTTGTGTTGGTCGCTCCTCTCGTGATGGCGGTTTCGCAGTTCCTGCAGTGGTTCAACTTCACCGTCGCTGAGTCGCCCGATGGGCTTCGCCTTCGTTTTGGCTTGACGTCACACCGATCGCAAACGGTTCCGCCCGGACGCGTCCAGGCGTTGCGATTGGAGTCGCCGTTGTTGTGGAAGCGATGGGACTGGGCTCGTGTCATGGTGAATGTGGCAGGGCCAGCCGGCGAGGACGGCTCGGAGCGTCCTTCGATCGTGCTGCCGGTTGCGCCCATCCCTGTGGCTCGCGCGGTGCTTGCTCAGGTGCTACCGGGCATCGACCCGTTCGATGTGGAGTTGGCGCCTGTGCCGGCGCGCGCACGATGGTGTTCGATCCTGCAGTACCGTCGGCTGGCGATTGGCGCGAGCGATGAGGTTTTTGTCGCTCGACACGGCTGGTTGGTACCCAAGTGGGATGTCATTCCACACGCCCGCACCCAGAGTGTTCGGCTAACGCAGGGGCCGTGGCAGCGGCGGCATCGGCTCGCCAGCGTCCACGTCGACTCAACGCCAGGCCCGGTCCGGATCGCCGGGAAGCACCGCGACGAAATGGAGGCGCGCCGGATCGTCGAGGAGCAGGCGCTGCGCGCGATGACGGCCCGAGCAGTCGCCGCGCCGGACAAGTGGCTGCGGGCTAGGCCGCTAGCTGCTGAGACGGTCGAGTCGGTTGATTCAGTTGATTCAGTTGATTCAGTTGAGTCGGGGGAGTCGCATTAGCAGCGGGGGCACGTCGACGTTGCGCGACTGAATGAGCCAGTAGTACCCGCCGAGTTGGCTGGCACTCGTCAGCTCGGCGGCGCGAGATGCGGCCGAAAGTTGGCGGATGTACTCGGCGGGGTCCGAGTGCGCCAATTCGACCGGGGGGCGCGCGCCGCTCACGCCAAGTGCCGCGAGGGCCTCGCGTTGGCTGGTGATGACGGTGGTAGCGGCGATCCCGGCTCCTGCAGACGCGCATGCGTCCATCGCGACGTCGACAGTGATGTCGCAGCTGCCGTCGGGAATCGGCGCGACGACCTGCCCGTCACGAAATCCACGCATCGTGCCGCCTGACGGACCGCCCGGCACCCGGTCGCTGCGCAGGTGGCCGTAGTCGATGGCTATCGCGAGGCCGCGTTCGAGTTTGCTGACAGCGCTGTGCCACGCTTGGTCTCGAGTAGTGCCAATCTCTGCGCGGTCGCCTATTGCGGCATCGTTCTGTGGCCACCAATTTGCGAGCCAGCCCCGGTCATCGTCGTCGATGGGAGCGCCTAGCTCCTCGTGCCCTTCGTCGTCGACGAGCACATACACCAGGTCTGCTTTGGAAGCCGATGTTTTCTCGCACACCTCGAGGGGCACGTTGTCGAGCCACTCGTTCGCGATGATGAGGCCGACCACATTGTCAGGGATCTCATTTGTCCAACCGATGCCAACCGGGAGGTTGTCGGGTCGCGGTCGGAGCTCCACCGCGGTGAGCTCGGTCCGGGAACGAATCGAGACAGGCAGACATTCGTCGAGCGCTGTCAGCAGTTCGCCGTCACCGGCACCAACATCGACGATCTGAAATTCGCGACGACCTAGCGCTGTGTCGAGGTCGGCAGCCAATCGTCCGATAGCGGCGGCAAACTCCGGAGCAGCGTGGACGCTGGTGCGAAAGTGGGCCTTGGGTCCGGCCCCAGTGGTGAAGAAGCCGCGCGGCCCGTAGAGCGCCTGCTGCATGGCCAGGCGCCAGGAGTGCATGGCGAGGACGCTACCCCCCGGTCTCGGGTTGCCCAGAACCGCGAGTCGGGCCAGTTTTCCAATGGTGCCTGCGCCGCCTACTCTTAGAGCGCCCATGCCGTCCGGTACCCCGCAAGGACTGGAACGCCTCGTGACATCAGATCGCTCGCTTGAACGCTCGCTTGAACGCCCGGTTGAACGCGCCAGCGTTGACCCGGTGACACCCCCACGTGCGACGCCTCCGGGTCGACTATCGGTGTCGGTCATTGGTGCCGGCCGGGTGGGTTGTGTTCTTGGCGCGGCATTGTCAGCGGTGCAGCACGACGTAGTGGGTGTGACCGCCGTCTCTGAGGAGTCACGAGAACGCGCGGCCGTACTGCTCCCCGGCGTTCGGATTGTCTCCCCCCTGGAAGCGTGTGAACTCGCCGACCTGGTTCTTGTCACGGTTCCCGACGATGTGCTGCCCGATTTGGTGCAGGGCCTGGCAAATGCCGATGCCTGGCGGAGCGGACAGCTAGTCGCACATACCAGCGGACGACATGGCCTGGCCGCTTTGGCTGGGGCCACCGATCGCGGGGCAATTCCCCTGGCGATGCACCCCGTCATGACCTTCACCGGAACCTCCCTCGATGTCGACCGTCTCCATGGCTCAGTGTTCGGGGTGACTGCGCCTTCTCCGTTCTTGCCCATTGCGGACGCATTGGTCATCGAGGTGGGCGGGGAGCCCGTCCATGTGCTCGACGAGCAGCGGGTCCTTTATCACGCTGCCCTCGCGCACGCCGCCAATCATTTAGTCACCCTCGTCGCCTCGTCGGCCGAGTTGCTCACGGAGGCAGGCGTGGACAACCCGGGCAAGGTGCTGCGGCCGTTGCTCACTGCGGCTCTGGACAACACGCTTCGCGAGGGTGATGCCGCCCTCACGGGGCCGGTTGCTCGCGGCGACGTGGGCACGGTCTCCGCGCACATTGACGCCATCGGCGCAGCCGCGCCCGAGACGTTGCGCGCCTATCTCGCCCTCGCTCATCTCACGGCACGTCGGGCGCAGGCAGCGGGACGGCTGACTACCGACGATGCTGAGTCGATGCTCAACCTCCTGGCCGCCCAGGGCGGTATCCCATGACCGTGGTGGCCTCGGATCGCGCCCAGTTGGCAGAGCTACGCCAGCAAGTAGTCGCCGACGTCAGCGGCGGGCCGGTCGCAGTGGTGATGACGATGGGCGCGTTGCACGCTGGGCATGCTGAGCTCATTCGTCAGGCGCGCAAACGCGCGCGGGTCGTCATCGTGACTGACTTCCTCAATCCCCTGCAGTTCGCTCCCGGTGAAGACTTGGACAAGTATCCGCGTACGTTTGATGCCGACTTGCAGTTGTGTAGGGCTGAGGGTGTCGACCTGTTGTTCGCGCCGACTCCCGACGTCATCTACCCCGACGAAGAGCCCCTGGTTCGTGTCAACGCCGGGCCAATCGGTGACGTTCTTGAGGGTGACAGCCGACCAGGCCACTTTGATGGTGTCGTCACAGTGGTGGCCAAATTGCTTCACCTCACCGGACCAGACCTCGCCTACTTCGGCCAGAAGGATGCCCAGCAGCTCTGGCTTATTTCCCGTATGGTGCGCGACCTCGACTTCCCCGTCGAGGTGATCGCGGTGCCCACGGTGCGCGACAACGATGGGCTCGCGCTCTCGAGTCGCAACATGTATCTCAGCGATGACGATCGAGCATCGGCGGTGGCACTGAGCCGCGCACTGAATGCCGGTCGGGCCGTGGCCAGTTCAGGGGTTGACACCGTGATGAAGGCAGCGGGCGAGGTATTGGACACCGAACCAGGAGTACGGGTCGACTATCTCGCGCTCGTCGCGCCCGCAACGTTCGCGCCGGTTGAACCAGATCACCGCGGTGAGGCCCTGCTGCTCGTTGCGGCGTTCGTCGGCACCACGCGACTCATCGACAACGTCCTCGTCGAACTCGACGGTGGGTAGGGATCGGCGTGCGACTGATGAAACTGAGAAAGAGGGCAGACGTGTGTTGCTGACGATTGATATCGGAAACACCCAGACAGTGTTGGGTTTGTTTAGTGGCGACCAGCTCGACCACACGTGGCGCATCGCCACGTACGACACCCGTACTGCCGATGAGTTGGCCGTCCTCATTAGTTCGTTGCTTTCCCAGGATCCCAACAAGGTAGTCGGCGCTGTTTCGGGAGTGTCCCTGTGTTCGACGGTTCCTGCCGCGCTCCACGAGATGCGTTTGATGTGCTCGAAGTACTACGCCGACTTGCCCGTCGTGGTCGTCGAGCCGGGAGTTCGTACCGGTGTGCCGATTCTCACCGACAATCCCAAAGAGGTGGGCAGCGACCGCATCATCAATTCACTAGCGGCGGCTACCCACTTTGGCGGTCCGGCCATAGTCGTCGACTTCGGTACCGCAACCACGTTTGACGCGGTCTCGCGCAAGGGCGAGTACATCGGGGGCGCTATCGCTCCGGGTATCGAGATATCCGTGGAAGCGCTCGGTGCTCGGGGGGCGCAGTTGCGGAAGGTAGAGCTTGCGCGGCCGCGTTCGGTGATCGGCCGCAACACCGTTGAGGCGCTGCAGTCAGGAATTCTCTACGGGTTCGCGGGGCAGGTCGATGGCATCGTGCATCGGATGGCGTCGGAGTTGGCCGACGATCCCAACGAGGTCACCGTCATTGCTACGGGGGGCTTAGCGCCGCTTGTGTTGGAGGAAGCCGAGACGATCGATGCTCACGATCCGTGGTTGACGTTGCGCGGCCTCAAACTGGTCTTCGACCGCAACCGAATGGTCAGCGAGCCACTATCAGCGAAGGACCCCGCACCCCCAGCGAATCTCCCCGCTGCCACAACCCAGGAGCCCGCAAAGGCTGCCCAGGAACCCGCAAAGGCTGCCCAGGAACCCGCATCAACGGCAACCCCACCCGCCCCCACCACCCCCCTTCCATCCGCGAGAAGGACGCCTTCATCACTGTAGGCGTACCAAAATCCGCCCTCTCAGCCGTGAGATTGCGCTAGGTGATGCTCGCTCGTTGCGCTCGGTACGTCACCGTCTCGGTGGGTAGATCGAAGGACGCTTTGTTAGCTAGGTCTGGATGCGTGGTCGCCAGCGTGTGGATAGCTTCCAGTACTTTCTCGCGGTCTGGGCTCAGCCGCACGTAGCTGTAGGTATCGACCAGTCCGACCAACGAATCCACGTTGAGGGTGACGTCGTGCTCGTAGACAGTTGACTCCACACCTGTGAACCAGGGCGACAGGTCATCAAGGGACGTGTCGCGGTTTCCCGATCGTGCATCGTGTCGACCGACGATCTGCGACATTTGCTCAACCCATCCGACGTGATCGTTGCGCCGGTTCCACAAGACCGCGAGCGCGCCGTCAGGCCTGAGCACTCGATGCATCTCCGGGAGAGCAAGCGGCAACTGGAACCAGTGGAAAGCTTGGGCGACCACGATTGCGTCAACCGAACCATCGGGAAGGAGTAGATGCTCTGCGGATCCAGGGACTACTGCCAGCCGGTCGTCGCTGGTGAGCGCCAGTTGTGCGCGCATGTTGTCATCTGGTTCCACGGCGGTGACGTGATGGCCAAGCGTGAGTAGTACACGAGTCATCAAGCCGGTTCCAGCGCCAATCTCCAACACGCGCCGCGGCTGCGATCCAATCGCCCACTGCACGGCGGCCATTGGATAGGAGGGGCGATAGGTGTCGTACGCGGCGGCCGACGAGCCAAACGACAGTCGTCGTTGCTCCATGGCCTCTGGGTTGAGATCGAAGGGCGGCGGGCGATGGACGGCGGGAACTTCGTCGTCGGCCATGGCTCGATGGTAGGCAATTCACAAGCACGCTCGCGGTGTGCCGCGTCGAGAGGGTGGCTTTGGTACGCAGAGAGTGATGAAGGCGTCCTTCTCGCGGGAGTTGGGGGTGGATAGCCTTGCGGGATGTTGAGCGAGTCGGCGGGCGAGGAGTTGCCGGAGCAGGTCCGGATACGCCGAGAAAAGTTGCAGCGCATGCGCGCGGCCGGAAACGACCCCTATGCGTTTGGCTATCCGCGCAGCCACACCACCGCGTCGCTCCGCGAAGAGTTCGCGGACCTGGAGATCGACGTCGCCACCGGCAAGCAGGTCTCGATCGTGGGGCGCGTCATCCTCAACCGGGTCAGCGGAAAGATCATCTTTGCCTCGTTGCGCGACGGCACGGGTGACTTGCAAGTGATGCTTACCCTCGATGCCTCCGGCAGGGAGGCACTCGATGCTTGGAAGACAGACGTCGATCTCGGCGACCATGTCGGAGTGACCGGTGAGGTCATCACGTCCAAGCGCGGCGAGCTCAGTGTGCTGGCCTCAGAGTTCGCCATCACCAGCAAGTGCTTGCGGCCGCTTCCCGAAAAGCACGCGGGATTGTCCGACCCCGAAGCGCGCGTCCGCCAGCGGTATGTCGACCTCATCGTGCGGCCAGAGGCGCGCGAGATGCTGCACCTGCGATCGACGGTGGTGCGGAGTCTGCGGGATTCATTGAACGTGCGGACCTTCGTCGAGGTGGAAACGCCGATGCTGCAGGTGATGCACGGTGGGGCGAATGCCCGGCCGTTTGTCACACACATCAACGCCTACGACATCCCCGTCTATCTGCGGATTGCTCCAGAGCTCTACCTGAAGCGCCTCTTGGTGGGTGGGGTGGAAAAGGTCTACGAGATCAACCGAAACTTTCGCAACGAGGGCGCCGACTCAACGCACAACCCTGAGTTCACCATGCTGGAAATGTATGAGGCTTACGGCGACTACAACTCCATGCGCATCCTGACCCAACAACTTATCCAGGAAGCGGCAACGGCGGTGTTTGGCGCACCCATGGCGCGTCGGCTTGAGGAAGACGGCGAGATTCGCGAGTACGACTTATCCGGAGACTGGCCCGTCAAGACCATGATTGGCGCTCTGTCTGAGGCCCTCGGCGAAGAAGTGTCCCTGGAGACGCCTCTGGAGAAACTGCAGCAGTACGCGACCACCTTCGATGTCGAGGTGCCGCCGCACGCCGATGTGGGGGTGCTTTTGGAAGAGCTTTACGTCGTGCTTGTCGAGAGTAAGACGACCACGCCCGTCTTCTACCAGGACTTTCCCAAGGACAACGCCCCTCTCACCCGGCTGCATCGAGACGACGATCGGCTGACTGAGAAGTGGGACTTAGTGTGTTGGGGCTCAGAACAAGGCACGGGCTACTCCGAGCTTATTGACCCGCTGGACCAGCGCGACCGTTTCGTTGCGCAGGCGAAGCGAGCCGCTCGCGGTGACGATGAAGCCATGCGCCTCGACGAAGACTTCTTACAAGCGCTGGAGTACGGCATGCCTCCGGCAGGTGGTCAGGGCATGGGCATCGATCGGCTCATCATGAACCTCACCGGAACGACCAGCATGCGCGACACGATTTTGTTCCCTCTGGTGAAGCCGGAATAGCACCTTGACCGGACCGCAAATCCGTGAAGCCCGCACGTCCGACGTGCGGGTTGTTCGTCGACTCATGGAGGAGTACGCCGTCGACCGGATCCTGCTGCAGAAAGCAACCGTCACATTGTTTGAAGACGTGCAGGAGTTCTACGTCGCCGAGATTGACGGGGAGATTGTTGGGTGCGGCGCGCTCCACGTCCTTTGGGAGGACCTCGGGGAAGTGCGCACGCTGGCCGTCGACAAGAAGCACCTGGGTCAGGGGATTGGCGATCTGCTGCTGCGCCGGTTACTGCAACAAGCCCGTCATGTGGGCGTCAGCCGCGTCTTCTGCCTCACCTTTGAAGTCGACTTCTTTACCCGCCACGGGTTCACCGAGATCCAAGGTGCACCGGTAGCCCACGACGTCTACGAACAGTTGTTGGAGTCGTATGACGAAGGTGTTGCTGAGTTCCTCGACCTGGAGCGCGTCAAACCCAACACATTGGGTAATTCGCGGATGCTGCTGGTCTTCTAGCCCATTCCGGCCGACGCCTCAACAAACTCAACAAAGGAGTCGAGTGGCGCCCCACTACTCGGCGAGCGGCACCATCGTGAAGTGCTTCTCGTAGGCGCGTAGGTCGGGTGGGGACTCCTCGAAATGCTCAGTGCGTTGGTAAGCACTGGTCTCGAAGAGCAAGATTGCTTCGGTGAGGTTGTCGTAGACCTCGGCCCGGACGATGTCGAACCCGGCCACCGCCCCGGCGCCCTCAAGCGCGGAGAGCAGTCGACGTCCGATGCCGCGGCCACGAAGCACCGGATTCACCCACATGCGCCGGATCTGCCCGACGCCATCGACCACTTGCCGGAGCGAGCCGCATCCGACGACGTTGTCGCGATCGTCGAGGGCGACCAAGAAGAAGTTGTTCCCCGCGTCTTCACGGGCCTCTTGCGAAACGTCAATCTCAAGAACGTCTGCGCCGACCCGTTCAACCATCTCGCTCAAGAAGGTGGTGACGGCCAACTGAGATCGCTCGTCAGTGGGGTCAAGCGCCTCGATGCGGACTGCAGTCATGCGTAGCACCCTATGACTATCGGTTCGGACTAGGTCACTTAGGCACGCCCGTTCGGGGGAATCAAGGCCAGCGAGAGCTTCCGCGCCGGAACTTTGCTGCGTCCCGCACCATTTCGCTGAGGGCGTAGCCAATGCCGCTGCACTACGGAAGTACCGCGCAGACGCCGACGTTAACCCCGTACGGCCCAATGCGGCGTGACGAATGACTGTTCAGGTGGTGGACGGTGAGCACGATTGTCACGGGCAACGGGGTTAGCATGCGAGCACACAAATAACACCGCACGACGCACGAGCGCGGGGTTGATCATCCACTCGACGAGGAGACGCGACGATGTTTGAACGCTTTACCGACCGCGCCCGGCGGGTGGTCGTGCTGGCCCAAGAAGAGGCCCGCATGCTGAACCACAATTACATCGGCACCGAGCACATCCTTCTTGGCCTCATCCACGAAGGCGAAGGCGTTGCCGCGAAAGCGCTTGAGTCCCTCGGCATCTCACTCGAAGCCGTGCGCCAGCAAGTCGAGGAAATCATTGGGCAGGGGCAGCAGGCTCCCTCCGGCCACATCCCTTTCACTCCACGCGCCAAGAAGGTGTTGGAGCTCTCGCTGCGCGAGGCGCTGCAGTTAGGCCACAACTACATCGGCACTGAGCACATTCTGCTGGGCCTCATTCGTGAAGGCGAAGGTGTCGCTGCGCAGGTGCTCGTCAAACTAGGCGCCGATCTCAACCGTGTACGCCAGCAGGTCATCCAGTTGCTTTCTGGCTACCAGGGCAAGGAGCCGGCCACTGCAGGAGGCCCGCAAGGCGAGAGTTCACCGTCGTCGTCGCTGGTGCTTGACCAGTTCGGACGCAACCTCACCCAAGCAGCCCGCGAAGGAAAGCTCGACCCAGTGATTGGGCGCGAGAAAGAAATCGAGCGCGTGATGCAGGTCCTGTCACGCCGCACCAAGAACAACCCAGTGCTCATCGGCGAACCTGGCGTTGGCAAATCGGCCGTCGTCGACGGCCTCGCCCAGGACATCGTCAAGGGAGAGGTTCCGGACACCCTTGAGAACAAGCAACTTTATACTCTCGACCTTGGAGCGCTCGTTGCCGGAAGCCGTTACCGGGGCGATTTCGAAGAGCGACTGAAGAAGGTCCTCAAGGAAATTCGTACTCGCGGCGACATCATCTTGTTTATCGACGAGATGCACACGCTCGTCGGCGCTGGCGCTGCGGAAGGTGCCATTGACGCTGCCAGCATCCTTAAGCCGATGTTGGCGCGCGGTGAGTTGCAGACCATTGGTGCTACTACGCTCGACGAGTACCGCAAGTACGTCGAGAAGGACGCGGCGCTGGAACGTCGCTTTGCGCCTATCCAGGTGCACGCACCCGACGTCGAGATGACGGTTGAGATTCTGAAAGGTCTTCGCGACCGTTATGCGGCACACCACCGCGTCAACATCACCGACGAAGCCATCAAGGCGGCAGCGCGATTGGCCGACCGTTACATCTCCGACCGTCAATTGCCTGACAAGGCCATCGACCTCATTGACGAAGCCGGATCCCGCCTCCGCATTCGACGCATGACTGCACCGCCGGATCTCCGCGAGTACGACGAGAAGATCGGGCAAGTACGTCGCGAGAAGGAAGCGGCGATCGACGCCCAAGACTTCGAGAAGGCAGCAGCCCTGCGCGATAGCGAGAAGCAGTTGCTCTCCGAGCGGGCGCAGCGCGAGCGCGAATGGCGCAGCGGCGGTCTGGACACCATGCCCGATGTCGACGAGAAACTCATCGCCGAGGTTGTCGGGTTGATGACCGGTATTCCGGTGTCTGACCTCTCCGAGGACGACGCGCAGCGTTTGATTCGCATGGAAGAAGAACTGCACAAGCGGGTCGTGGGCCAAGAGCAGGCCATCAAGGCGCTGTCCAAGGCCATTCGCCGGACCCGAGCTGGGCTGAAAGACCCCAAGCGTCCAGCGGGCTCCTTCATCTTCGCCGGCCCCTCCGGTGTCGGTAAGACCGAGCTCAGTAAAGCGCTCACCGAGTTTTTGTTTGGCGACGAAGACTCTCTCATCGCGCTCGACATGAGCGAGTTCAGCGAGAAGCACACCGCGTCACGACTGTTTGGTTCACCTCCCGGCTACGTCGGTTACGAAGAGGGTGGGCAGCTCACCGAGAAGGTGCGCCGCAAACCGTTCTCTGTCGTGCTCTTCGACGAGGTCGAGAAGGCACACCCAGACATCTTCAACTCGTTGTTGCAGGTGCTCGAAGAGGGCCGCCTAACTGACGCGCAGGGTCGTTCCGTCGACTTCAAGAACACGGTCATCATCATGACGACCAACCTTGGTAGCCGCGATGTGTCCAAGGGCGTGAATCTTGGGTTCGCGTCCGCCAGCGACTCAACCAATGCGTACGAGCAGATGAAGTCGAAAGTTCAGCAAGAGCTCAAGCAGCACTTCCGTCCCGAGTTCTTGAACCGCATTGACGACACCATCGTCTTCCACCAGCTCAGCCAGGACGAGATCGTCAACATCGTCGACCTCATGGTGGCCCGGCTCGAAGAGCGGCTCAAAGACAAGGACATGGCGATCGAGCTCACGTCTGCAGCCAAGCAGTTGCTCGCCAAGAAGGGCTACGACCCAGTCCTTGGCGCGCGCCCTCTGCGTCGCACCATGCAGCGTGAGATCGAGGATTCGCTCAGTGAGCAGATCCTGTTCGGTGAACTCACATCGGGGACGATCGTGCTCGTGGATGTCGAGGGCGAAGGCGACGATGCCGTGTTCACGTACAAGGGCGAGCCGATGACAGCCCTGCCGGACGCACCCGACCATCCCGATTTGCCTCCGGTGGAGTCGGCCGGGTCCTCCGAGGCGGCGCAGGAGTAGTTCGCCACGTTTCGTCGGTGACGAAACTAGGCGTTCCTCTGTGAACGACGATCGGGCCCTTCCGTCGCACTTGTGTGGCTGGGTCGTGCTTCGTCGTGCCGACCGCAAAGTATTGCTGGCTCGACGCAGCGGCGTCGCGTATGGCGATGGGCTTTGGGGACTGCCAGGCGGACATGCGAGTGCAGACGAGACGTGGGCGGCCGCGGCGGCTCGGGAAACTCTCGAAGAGGTCGGCGTCAGCGTTGACCCCGCGCACCTTTCACCCTTAGGCATTGGGCGATACCTAGACGACGGCCTCCACGGGGTCGACGCATTCTTCCTCGCCACCGAGTGGCAGGGCGACCCGGCGCCGGTGTCCGAGTGCTCGGAAGTGGCGTGGTTCGACGCGGGGCACTTGCCAGCCGACGCGCTGCCGTGGCTAGCGCATGCGCTGACGCATCACCTCATCAATGGCCACTGGCTACACGAGAACCTCTAAGGACTGCTACTGAGGCAATCGGTACGCCCGGCCGTGCGGAGTGACGACTTCTTCAATGAGTTCATCGTGCAGCAGGCTCGTCAGCGCTCGTACGAGTTGGGGATGGTCGTCCCACACCCTTTCGACATTCGCTCGCAGGACAGGTGCGGGTGCGTCGCGTACAGCCTGCAGGATCCGGCCGCGGCACTGACGGTCGGTACCCGCGTACGTCTGTCCCTTGCGTTCTGGGCCGCTCCACGGCGGCCTACCCGCCAGCAACCAGCCGCACGCTCCACTCATGGGACAGGTGTCACAGTTGGGAGTGCGTGCGGTGCAAATGAGCGCCCCGAACTCCATCACTGCGATCGACGCTTGTGCAGCATCGTGCCCGCCGAGAGGCAGCAACTCCAGGGCCCGAGTTCGTTCGGCTTTGGTCGGGGCGCCCGGGCGTTCGAACTGTCGCGCGCCGAACAGTCGCGCGTGCACGCGCCTCACATTGGTGTCGAGTACCGCATGACGTTGCGCGTAAGCAAAGCTGGCGACGGCTGCCGACGTGTAGTCACCCACGCCAGGGAGCGCTCGTAGTTTGACGACGTCGTCCGGCACCTCGCCGCCGTGTTGCGCCACACACACGCTCGCCGCCGCGTGCAGCCGCAGCGCACGTCGGGGATAGCCGAGTCGACCCCACGCTCGCACAGCTTCACCCGGCGACTCTGCCGCCAGGGCGGCGGGAGTTGGCCACCGAGCCATCCATTCGATGAAGACCGGTTTGACGCGGCTCACCGGCGTTTGCTGCAGCATGACTTCGCTCACGAGCACAGCCCACGCGGACACGTGGTCGCCGCGCCAGGGCAACGTGCGGGCGTGAGCCAGGTACCACTTCACGATGATGTTGATCATCGCAACAGGGCCTTGGCCCTCAGCATCGGCAGATGCACCGGCAGGGGGCAGGCGGACGGTGGCAGCCATTGCCCACCAGCATGGCACCTCCTTCGCGCCCACTCGCATGCCGCCGCGGCGCAGACTCCCGCGCGTCATGTGCGCGCCGTTGAACACGCTGATCACGCACGGTCCGTAGGCTGACAGCCGTGGTAATGCGTCCGGTTGGGCCCCTGTCGCCTGGCGTCTACTGGTTTCGGCGGTTGCTGATTGCTGGCGTTGTCGTGCTCGTGCTTGCGCTTTTATGGTGGCTGTTCTTCCGAGGTGACGACGGCGGCACCGCGGCTACCTCGAACACGCCCACCCCAACCCCGACGGCGGCGGTGACTCCGTCGGAAACAGCCACCAAGACAGCCAAACCAAAAGAGACGGAGTCCACTGAACCCGCAGCGCGCTTGTGCGCTGACGACGCCATCGAGGTGTCGGTGGCCACCGACGAAGAGCAGTACCCCGCGGACGTTCAACCGACCTTCACCCTCGCGGTCGAAAACGTTTCTGGGAAGGCCTGCCGCCGAGACGTTGGCCAAGGTGCGCTTGAGTTGCGCGTTAGCTCAGGGGGGACGTTGGTGTGGTCGTCTGACCACTGCAACCCCGGCGGTTCCGTGCGCGAGCAGACCTTGGAACCCGGCGACCCGTTCGTCCAGTCAGTGCAGTGGGCGCGGGCGACGTCAGAGGAGGGATGCCCCACGCCGGCCGATTCCGCCGAGCCGGGCCAGTACCAAGTGGTGGCTCGCGATCTAGAGATCATTAGTGAGCCGGTGGCCTTCCAACTGCAGTAGTTTTGAGGAGGGTGGATCTGAGCCTCAGGCAGCCGCATATTCCTCAAGGTTGACCCCCTCTGCGACGACACATCGGAACAAGACGGCGCTATCCATGGACGCCGTCGGCGGGAGGACCGGTGCCGGCGTCGAACGGGTTCCCAGGGACGGGAGCTATGGGGGCAAGCCATGCGTCCCCGCCTGTCCAGGTAGCCGTCGTTGCGGGCACCAAGACCCGCATCAAAGCGCTGGTGAAACTGCTTGCCCAACCGGGCGTCATCGTGAATGGGACCGCCCAGGACCCCAGTGCCGCCGAAGCCATGGTGGTCGCGAGTCAGCCCAACGCGGTGCTGCTCGACCTTGACTTGTGGAGTGGTGGCCTGGAGGCCATCGAACGCATCATGGCAACACGAGCGACGTCCATCGTTGTCATTGGCCCGGCGGCTGAACACCCCGAAGCGGCGATTGCTGCTGGCGCGGTTGACGTCGTCGGTGCGCTCGACGTAGCACCGGGCTCACCTGAGTACGCGCACATCGTGATGCGTCACCTCAAGGTGGCCAGTCGCGTCAAAGTCATCACGCATCCGCGAGGTCGGTTGCGGGGACGCGGAATCAGGGGGCCAGCGACGCAAACACCAGGACGGCCCGAGTCGTATCGAGACGACGGGGTGGTTTCGAGATCGACCCAGGCTATGGCTGACGGACCAACTGTTCCCCGCGAGACCATCGAAAGACACATCGCCGGACGTCGCAGCCCTAGTTCCCAGGTTGCACACGGACCTCTCATCGTGGCGATCGGCGCGTCTACCGGTGGACCGCCTGCACTGGCCACCATCCTGTCCGAATTGCCGCCTCAACTACCTGCGGCGGTTCTTGTGGTCCAGCACATGGCTGAAGGCTTTGTTGAGGGCTTGGCGCGCTGGCTCGACGGCGTATGTCCGATGCCTGTCGTGGTTGCTGTCGACGGCGAGCGAGTGCAGGCAGGTCAGGTTTACCTTGCGCCAGCCAACCAGAACATGCTCCTTCGACCGGGGCACCGATTGTCGCTCCAGGATCCACCCGCCGGGCAGTTTCACGTGCCAGGCGTCGACGTGACGTTCCGCTCGGTGGCCGAGATTGCGCGCCGCCACTCCGTAGGTGCCTTGCTGACAGGTATGGGTCGCGACGGGGCTGCGGGACTGAAGATCCTGCGCGACATCGGCGCGTTCACGATCGGACAAGACGAGTCGACCAGTGTTGTCTGGGGAATGCCGGCCGCGGCGCAAGAAGTAGACGCGGTCGATCTCGAATTGCCGCTTCCCGCAATCAGCCAAGCAATTGTTACCGCTGTTGCGCACGAAGTGGGCGAGCTTTCGGAGCCGGTGTCATGACCACCCGGATCCTGAGCGACGACGAGTACAACGCAACGTCCCAAGCGCTAAGTCGCCTTGCGGGACTTGTCTTTGATGCGTCGCGTCGCGCCGCACTGAGCGCCATCATGCACGACAGACTCGAAGGATGCGGGAGTGGCAGTATCCAGGAGTACCTGGCGTTTGTTGAGTCACCGCGGGGCGCTAACGAACGGCAGAGACTGCTCGATGCCGTCACCATTCAGGAAACACACTTCTATCGAAACCTTCCTCAGGTTGACGCGCTGCGTCGCGAAGTGCTCCCCGGATTGGTGGCACGGGCGCGCAACTCGGGGCGCCCGATCACCGTTTGGTCGGCTGGCTGTTCAACTGGCGAAGAGCCGTACACGCTGGCCATGATTTTTCTGGATGTGTTCGCGCAAACCGGACCTGTCCCTGTGCGCATCATTGGCACCGACGTCTCAGAATCGGCATTGGCCATTGCGCGTCAAGGGATCTACTCCGGGCGCACCATAGAACTCGCTGAGCCAGGTGCCGCGGAGCGGTGGTTTACCAAGTTGGACGACGGTAGCTATTCGGTGAACCAAAACGTTCGCGACATGGTGGACTTTAGGCTTCACAATCTGGTGACTGACGAAGCTCCTGCTGATGCAACTGACGTCGACTTGGTGGTCTGTCGAAATGTCACCATCTACTTCGGCCGGGATACCACTCGCGAACTGGTAGAGAGGTTCTACCGCAGCTTGGTTATGGGTGGGTACTTACTGCTTGGCCACGCCGAGACGCTATGGCAGATCAGCGATGCCTTTTCATTGATACCGGTGGGTGAGGCCTTCATCTACCGCAAAGACGCGGTGCCCGTTCGCACGCGTCGACACCCCCTTCCTCCCGCGCGTACAGAGAGCGTTCATCGACCCGCCGCGCCAAGGCGAGGCGTTCGTGACGTTCTCCTTGGCCCGGTCCGACTTCCCCGTCGAGCTCCGGTCGAGCCGTCGGCTGCTCCGGCAGCCCCGTCACCATTGGATGACTTGGCGGCGGCGCGAAAGGAGCTCGCGAAGGGTCGCTACTCCGAGGCCGCCACGCTTGCAGAACGTGCGACCGCAGCTCATCCGATGCTGGTGGAGGGCTACATCGTGGAGGGTCGAGCGTTGGCCAACCAGGGAGACGACGACGGCGCCATCGTTGCCCTGCGAAAGGCGGTGTTCTTAGACTCCAAAGCCGCTCATGCTCACTTCCTGCTGGCCACGACGTTGGCGAGGGTGGGCGATCCGGGTGGGGCTGCTCTTTCTTTCGCTGCCGCGGCCGAGACCCTTCCGGGCGCATCTCCTGAGACCCTGTCGGAGTTGCTAGATGGTCGTGCCGTCTCAGATTTGGTAGACCTGTGTCGACAACTTGCTCATGCGGTCCAGCCGCAAGACGAAGTTGAACCGACTCCAGTGGCGACTGTAGCCACCGATCAGGCAGGACGGAGGGCACCATGAGTGGGTACATCACCTTTCATATGAACGGACGCGACCTTGCCTGCCTTTTGGACGATGTCCGCGAAGTCGTGCGGGCGGTAGGCATCGATCCGCTTCCGGGGACGCGTGCACCAGTCAGTGGGATGTTGGAACTACGCAACGATCCGCTCCCAGTCATTGATCTGCGTTCTGATGCTTACCCAGGGGAGGCCGGGGACGTCTTGGTGCTCAACCCCGGGCCAGGCGGCAACTACGGGGTAGCTGTCGATCGAGTGCTCGCTGTGGTTAGCGACGACGAGTTGGTCCGCGACGAAGGAGAAACACCCGGGGGCCTGCCGCCCTATGTCATTCAGGTGTTGCGACGCCCCAAGGACCGTTCCCCGGTGCTCTTGGTTGCGGTGCGAGTGTTAGCCGGGTTGGAGACGGTTCCGAGCTAGCCGTGAAGCAAGCGTGCGCTAGACGTAGCGTTCCAAGATGCTCGACTCTGCAAGCCTCGACAATCCTTCGCGGACAGTACGCGCCCGAGCCTCTCCGACGCCATCAACGGTTTGTAGGTCGTCGATGCCAGCCGCCAAGAGTTTCTGCAGCCCGCCGAACTGGTCGACGAGGCGATCGACCACGGTGTTCGGAAGCCGTGGCACCCGGGCGAGCAGCCGGTAGCCACGCGGGCTGACGTTGGCGTCAAGTACGTCAGGATTGCCGGAGTGCCCGAGCGCCTTGGCCACCAACAGCAAGTCGAGCAACTCAGCATCGGTGAGTGTGTCGAGCTCTGTCTCAGCCTGCTCAAGGGTGCGGGCGCGGCGCCCACCGGCAGGCAAGTAGTCGCGGATGACCATCTCGCGGTCGTACTCGACACCGCCAATCAGCTCGGTGAGCTGAAGCGACAGCAACCGACCATCGCTACCCAGCTCGACGACGTATCCGTCGATCTCGAGGGCAATGCGACGCACCATCTCGAGGCGCTGCGCGACCGAGGCGACATCGCGAACCGTGACGAGGTCTTCTATCTCCAGAGCCGACAAGGTGCCGGAGACCTCATCGAGCCGGAGTTTGTATCGCTCCAGTGTGGCTAGGGCTTGGTTGGCACGCGACAAGATGGCGGCGGAGTCTTCCAGGACGTACCGCCGGCCCGCGACGTAGAGGGCGATGATGTTCATCGACTGGCTTACCGAAATCACCGGGTGTCCGGTCTGCCTGGCGACTCGTTCCGCGGTGCGGTGCCGGGTGCCCATCTCGTCGGAGACGATGCTGGGGTCGGGCATGAGGTGGACGGCGGCTCGATGGATTTGCGCACCGTCGCCGTCGAGGATGATGGCGCCGTCCATCTTGGCTAGTTCGCGAAGTCGGGTCGCGGAGAACTCGATGTCGAGCTCAAACCCCCCGCTACAGAGCGCCTCGACTTCTTTGTCGTAGCCGAGCACGATGAGGCCTCCGGTGCGGCCGCGCAGTACCCGCTCGAGGCCGTCTCGCAGCAAGGTGCCCGGTGCCACATTGGCCAGTGTTACCAGCAGCAGTGCGTCAGTGTCGCTGGTGGCGGTTTTGTCGCTCGGGGGCACAATCACTCATTTCGCAGATTGCGCAGAGTCTATCCGGGGTCCACGGTGGGTTGGGCCGGCTATCCAGCGGCAGCGTTAGCCGGCGGCCGGGCGAGCCACCTGCAGGAAGGTCCGTAACGCGCTCGCGACATCTGGGACGGTGATGACGTTCATCTCGACGGGGGTGCGCCCCTCAAAGGGCGGCGCAAGTGCGTGGGTGAAGCCCAGCCGGCTGGCCTCCGCGAGCCGCCGTTCGATGCCCGCCACCGGACGAACCTCCCCGGCCAGCCCAATTTCACCGACCGCGACCAGACTGCCCGGGAGCGGTCTGTCGAGCATCGCGCTCGAAAGCGCGAGCGCAATGGCGAGGTCGGCGGCCGTCTCGCGAAGTCTGACGCCGCCCACGGTGGCTGCATAGACCTCGTGAGAACTGAACGAGAGTCGGGCTCGGCGTGACAAGACTGCGAGCATCATGGCCGTTCGGGCTGGATCGACACCTGAGTTCGTCCGACGTGGGGAGGTACCGACCAGCGCCGGCGCGACCAGTGCTTGCACCTCGCACACCAGCGGCCGGCGTCCCTCCAATGCCACGGTGACACAGGTTCCGGATACCTCCTCGGCGTGCCGGGACACAAACAGGCCACTGGGGTCGGGCAGGCCGCGGATGCCCGACTCGACCAGTTCAAAGCAGCCGACTTCGTCGGTGGGACCGAACCGGTTCTTAGTGGCCCGCACCATGCGGAGCGAGTTATGGCGGTCGCCATCGAAAGACAGCACGACATCGACCAGGTGCTCAAGCAGGCGGGGGCCAGCCACCCCTCCGTCTTTGGTGACATGGCCCACGAGCACCGCCGAGATTCCCGCTGACTTGGCCACCTTGGTGATGGTCTGGGCCACCTCGCGAACTTGGGTGACGCCACCGGCGACGCCCTCGGTGTCGGCTGAGCTCACGGTCTGGACGGAATCGA
>Ga0190272_10000257_pt1 | contig 31600 bp, 25 predicted proteins | sample Popmic504T_FD_133746 | JGI IMG/M metagenome (GOLD analysis project Ga0190272, IMG submission 133746) | Populus adjacent soil microbial communities from riparian zone of Shoshone River, Wyoming, USA - 504 T | ecosystem: Environmental > Terrestrial > Soil > Riparian zone | place: USA: Wyoming...
AGAATGTGTTCAAAACGCTGCGGTTCGAAAGCGGCGTCCACCGCGTCCAGCGTGTCCCTGCCACGGAAGCGCAAGGCCGGATCCATACTTCCACCGCGACCGTTGCCGTCCTTCCGGAAGCCGAGGAAATCGATCTCGAGCTAAAACCGGAAGACCTGCGAATCGAAGTTTGTCGTTCCGGCGGTCCGGGCGGCCAGGGAGTGAACACGACTGACTCCGCCGTGCAGATCATGCACATTCCCACGGGCCGGATCGTTCGCTGCCAGGACGGGCGCAGCCAGCAGAAGAACAAGGAAAAAGCGCTCAAGATCATGCGCGCACGGTTGCTCGAGGAGAAGCAGCGCGAAGAAGAAGCGAAATATTCCGCGCACCGCAAAAACCAGATCGGTTCCGGCGGGCGCGAAGAAAAAATCCGCACCTACAATTACGCGCAAAACCGGGTGACCGATCATCGCATCGGATTAACGCTCTATAATTTGGACCGGTTCATGGAAGGCGATCTGCAAGAAATGATCACCTCGCTCCAAACCGCCGATTTGCAGGAGCGCCTTGCAGAGTCAGCCACCGCAGCGTAAACGCTCGCGGCGTGGTGGAATTGGCAGGGCGAGACTCTGTCGAGCCGCCGGGATTCTCACAGCTCATGAAGAGCTATCGGTAAAACTGCAGGCAATAGATCGAGTAAAGCGCGATCGTAAGAGCAATAATGAGGAGGCCTGTCAGTAGCTTCCCGGCTGCCCCGCTCACGCGATGCCTCATTGCGATCGGCGGGGCCGTCTCCGGTTCTGGGGGAAGCCAGCGGAGTTCGCGGCAAGCCAGGCCGACGGCAGCGGTGAGTAAGGTTAAATAGCTTCCCAAATAAACGAATCGCATTCCCGTTATCTGCTCCCATTGGATTCCCTGAACGGGAAGAAAGCGCATCTCCGAGAAAAGGACGCAGATAGCGCCTTCCAGACCGATTGCCGCGAGTCCGAGACCTAGAAAAAGCAAACGTGTATTCTTCAGGACTGACACCCACAGAAACAAAATGAATGCCTGGTAAAGACACATGATGTGGAGGCTGAAACTCCATTGGATGCGATATAGTAACGCCATGAGGAGAGTGGGGATAAGGTAAACAAACAGAATGACACGTCCGGAGGAGGGTACAAGCAGAGTCCGGATGAATCCCGTTACGACAACAGGAAGTGCGGTCAGGCCAAGGCCAGCCCAGATACAGTAACGCTGCGACTGGAAAATCATGGTCGCATACTCGGAAAGATTGAAGGACGCGCGGAAGGAGAATAAATCGCGGAGGTAGTCGACAAAATGGATCGGGATGATGCTTCTGCTAAGGTTGAGCAGCGGGAAAAGCGAAAGGCTAGACCAGGAATGTTTGGCGTAGAATGCCCTGGCAATCTCGGCTACCGGCTCCGTCTGGGCCTGGTCTATTCCGGCGCCGTAGAGGTAGTAGTAAAGCAGGGGCTGCTTTGAACCCATCAATCTGACTACGAAAAACCACGCGCCTACGAAAGCAGTAACGATAAGCCCGAACGAGGCGACATCGCGGAAGCGGGAGCGCGCTCCACCTATCGGATAGTAAAGGCAGAAGACCTGGAGCAAACCGAAGCCCGCCAGAAACGGGAGCACCGATCCATGGATGTAGTAGCTAACCACGCAAAGCAGAGCCTGAAGCACAGGACCTTTTCCGTCCAAAAAGAGAAGGGCGGCCAGAAGGAAAGGATACGAGGAGGAAAACTTCATCCATCCTCCGATGTTGCAGAGAAAAAAGAATCCTCCGGCGGCCGTTGTAGCAACCGCCAGGATCGCGCCGCGATAACCAAACAGCCGGCGGAAGAGTGGAGCGACTCCCAGCAAGTAAAGATTGTTCAGGAGCCACCAGAAAGCATGATAAAACCTCAGGGGTTGGGCCGGGTAGGTGAAATTGTCTTCGGTTAGAGGCAGATGAAACAGCTTGAAGAAAAACAGGGTGAGATAGCCCCCGAGGTGAGGTCTGTCGTACAGATCGCTCACTCCATAGAATGGATCCCGCGGATAGCTCCGCTGCTGGTCGGCAAACATGCCCTGATGCCAGGCAAACATCTGGTCGGGCGGCGAAACGCCGCTCAGATTTAAAAGGTCCCATACCTCATGCGGAACGGGATAAATCGCCTTGAACAAATGAAAAAGACTGATTTGCATCCCGTAGAGGCAACCCAGTGTTAGCAGAGTAACCCTGAGCAAGCGCCAGCCGTTAGGATCAAGTCCCGGCCGGGATTGCTTCCTGAGCATATCCCAGGCAAAGGCAATCAGAGCTACCGCCGTGAAAAGTGAAACGAACCAGGTCTGCCTTGTGGCAGCGCCCAGATAGGCGACCAACCCGCAGGCACCCATGCCGATGGCCGGAGCGAAATAGAACCGATCAACAGGATCGACCCATTTGCCGAAGAATGTTTTCGTAACGACCCAGCCAACGATCGCCATGAGGCTGACGGCAAGGAGTGCCAATAGCTCCATTTCAGGCATTGTATATTCTTCCGATAAAATGACACCCTTATGTTAGATGGGCCGCAGGAAGCGCCTGGACCTGGTAAATCCAACTCTCTCATGACCTTGCTGGACGTTTTGCGATCGACGACTGCCTACTTCGAAAAGCGCGACATCGAAAGCGCGCGTCTGAATGCGGAGCACCTGCTCGCGCACGTGCTTGGGCGGAAACGGATCGAACTTTATCTTGAGTTCGAACGGCCCCTGGGGGAAACAGAACTGGCTCCCCTCCGGGAACTCGTAAGGCGTCGCGGCCAGGGCGAGCCGCTCCAGCATTTGCTCGGCACGGCGGAATTCTTCGACCGCATCTTTTTGTGTGACCGCCGCGCGCTCGTTCCGCGTCCCGAGACCGAGGAACTGGTCGAAAAGCTGGCCGCGATGAAGTGGCCAGGAGGCGCGCGCTTTCTCGATGTCGGGACAGGGAGTGGCGTGATCGCGCTCACGCTTGCCGCGCACTTTCTGGAAGCTGAACTTCACGCCGTTGACATTTCGGACGATGCCCTCGCACTTGCCCGGGAAAACGCGGAGCGGCTTGATTTGCAGGGGCGGGTTCATTTTGCCAAGAGCAATCTGCTGGCAGAAGTGGAAGGCCGGTTCGACCTGATTGTGGCTAATCTGCCCTACGTCGCGATTGGGGAGCGTCCGTCACTTTCACGCGAAGTGCTCCATGATCCGGAAGTCGCCGTTTTCGCCGGCGTGCGCGGCGATGAATTGGTCCGGGAGCTGATCAGCGCGGCGCCCGATCGATTGCGTCCCGGCGGAATGCTCGCGCTCGAAGTCGGGATCGGGCAGGCCGACGATCTCGCTTCCTTCCAGGCCGATAAAAATTATCACGACATTGCGTCGATACGCGATTATTGCGGAGTGAAACGATTCCTCTTTGGGAGATATGGATAAGATTCTGATTCACGGCGGCCGCCCGCTTTCCGGGTCGATAAAAATCAGCGGGTCAAAGAATTCCGCCCTGCCGATTCTGGCCGCGACGCTCCTCACGCGTGAGCCCTGCATTCTGCACCGAGTGCCGGACTTGAGCGACACGCATTACATGCTCCAAATTCTGATGCACCTGGGCGCGCAAGTGGAACGCGCCAGCGGCACCGTCACCGTAAACGCCGAAAAAATCGAGTCGATCGCGCCCTATGAAGTCGTTCGAAAAATGCGCGCTTCGGTCTGCGTGCTGGGCCCGCTGCTCGGCCGCTGCAAGGAAGCGACCGTCTCGTTGCCGGGCGGCTGCGTCATCGGCGATCGGCCGATCGACCTGCATTTGAAGGGCTTTGAAGCCCTCGGGGCCGCAATTCGGGTGGAGGAGGGGAACGTGAAGGTGTTCGCGCCCAAATTAACCGGCGCCGTGGTGAGTCTCACGGGCAAATTCGGCCCCACGGTGCTCGGCACCGACAATGTCATGATGGCGGCCGTCCTGGCCGAAGGCGTCACGGTGATCGAAGGAGCGGCCACGGAGCCTGAGGTCGTCGATCTCGCGGATTTTCTGAATAAGATGGGCGCGAAAATCGAGGGAGCGGGCACGCGGCGTTTGATCATCGAAGGCGTGAAAGAATTGCATGGCGCCGAGCACGACGTCATTCCCGACCGGATCGAGGCGGGCACATTTTTGGTGGCGGGCGCGATCGCCGGCAAAGGCGTTACGATCAAACGGGTGGTGCGCGACCATGTCAGCGCGGTGACGGACGCGCTCATTGCCTGTGGTTATCAGATTCAATGGGCGGAAAATTCCATAACGGTTTCGCCGAATGGCACGGCCCAACCGATCGAGCTGGCGACCGAGCCGTATCCTGGTTTCCCGACGGACATGCAGGCGCAGATGTGCGCTCTTCTGTCCACCACTGACGGGATCAGTGTGATCACGGAGAACATTTTCCCCCAGCGCTACATGCATGTGGCGGAACTAAAGCGGATGGGGGCGCACATGCAGCTCGAGGGAGCGACCGCGGTCATTCAAGGCGTGGAGCGGTTATTTGGCGCGCCGGTGATGGCGAGCGATCTCCGTGCTTCCGCGGCGCTCGTGCTGGCGGGATTGAAGGCGGAAGGGCGAACGGAAGTCAGCCGGGTTTATCATATCGATCGCGGCTACGAACATCTGGATGAAAAGCTGAGCGAGCTCGGCGCGCACATCGAACGAGTGAAGGAATAAAACTCTATTTCGTAATCGTGCTCATGCTCGTGCTCGTGATCGATCTGCAAGCGAAATGAAAGCGATTACGATTATGATTACGAGCACGAGCACGAGCACGAGCACGAGCACGAGCACGAGCACGAACGCGAAGAGCAGGAAAGCGAGGGATCGATAATCACATGAACGGAAATTCTTCGGGGAACGTTCGGACCTGGTGCGTAGCGTGTCATCTGAGCGCGTTGGCCGGAATTGTCATCCCGGCTTTTGGTCACATCCTCGGGCCGCTGGTTGTTTGGTTGATCAAGCGTGCTGAATCGCCCGAGATCGACGCGCATGGGAAAGAGGCGTTGAATTTTCAAATCTCGATGTTGATTTACAACCTCGTCGCTGGCGTTCTCTGCCTCGTGCTGATCGGTTTTGTCCTTCTCGGAGTCCTATACATTCTCAATATCGTCTTCGTCGTCATCGCTGCGCTGAAGGCGGGCGAGGGCGGGATGTACCGCTATCCGCTGACAATTCGGCTGGTCAATTAGGCGCCAATGTTGAGCTCCTGACGCGCGTATCGAGCGCAGTTGAAGGCTGGGAGCCCAGGCGCTGTCGAGCCTGACTACAAAAGCGCCCGCAGCGTGTTCATGTTCTCCACGTCTTCCTTCAGCTCCTTGCCTTTGGGCGTTTCGAGCACCTTCGGGATTTTGCGGAAGCGCCGGTCGCGCATGATAAAACGAAACGCTTCCAATCCAATCTGGCCTTTCCCGATGTGTTCGTGCCGATCGACCCGGGATCCGCGCGGTGTCTTGGAATCGTTCAAATGCAGCGCGACCAACCGCTCCAGGCCGACAATGCGATGGAATTCGGCGAACATTCGCTTCGTCAATTTCTCGGTCTCCAATTCATAACCGGCGGCAAAAACGTGCGCGGTATCGAGACACACACAAAGGCGCTCCGGCTCGCGGACGTTCGCGATGATATAGGCGAGGTGTTCGAAGCAATGACCGAGGCATGAGCCTTGTCCGGCAGTGGTTTCGAGCGCGATGCGGGTCTTGGTCTTGGGCAAGCCGGCCAGAACGCGATCGATGGACTTGACGATTCGGACGAGGCCGGCTTCTTGGCCGGCGCCCAGGTGCGCGCCCGGATGTAAGACCAGAAAGGGTAATTCGAGGTGATTGGCCCGAACCAGCTCTTCCGAAAGGGCGCGCAACGAGTTGGCGTGGAACTGCGGATTCGTGGCGGCGAGATTGATCAGGTAATTCGCATGCGCAAAAGCGGACTGGAGTTCGGCCCGCTGGGCGTGCTCGAGGAACGCCGAGATTTCCTGGCGCTGCAACGGGCGGGCGAACCATTGCATGTTGTTCTTTACAAAAATCTGCATGGCCGTGCATTCGATCGACCGAGACCGCTCGATCGCCCGGTGCACGCCCCCGCCAATCGACATGTGAGCGCCCAAAAGAATTTTGTTCTTTGTCATGTCGAGCGAAGCCGAGACATCTCTTACTTTGGTTGACCGGCGTCGCCAAGAACAGGAAGAGATTCCTCGACTTCGCTCGGAATGACAAAGGCCTAGAAATTCTTCGGGCGCCAGGTCGGCTTCGAGATGCTCCCTTCGCCCTTGTATTCGAAAAGTTTGTACATCGGCGTCAGGAGAACTCCCGGGCCGTTCGCGTTGATTCGAATATCGAAATCCAGCTTGTCGTCGAGAAATCGCAGGTCGCCGTGTCCTATCATTCCAAAAAGCTTGCCGGAAACTTTGAAATCGTCGGTGTGAATGACGCCTTCCTCGATCGTGAAGCTGGCATTTGCCTTGCTCGCCAGGCTGTAGCCGGCGCCGGGAATGATGGCGGAGAGCATTCCGGAGAGCGGCCCGAAAATGGGGATCGCAAAAATGTCGCCGTCGGTCACTCTCGCGCTACCGTTTCCCTGCATGCTGCGGGCGTCGCTGCCCAGGCCTGACCAGTCGTATCTCCCACTCAAACGGCCGCGGGCCGTTTCGTATTTGAAATAGAGGTCGGCCACGCGCGGGAAATCGAGGCCGTCCACCGCCAGCGTCGCCTGATAGCGAGGATCGCCTTTGGCTAACGAAATATCCGCCGTTCCGCGGAGGGCGCCGCCAAAGAGCGCCCCTTGGATGTCGCTGAGCTGGAGCCGATGGTCGGTAAAGAGAAGACGCCCCGAGACGCGTTCGATCGGGAGAGTCTTGCCGAGGAAGACGTAATCCATTCCAGCAGGCGCGTCGACGGTGAGTTCGAGATGGTCCTTCGACGCGCCCAAATGAACGACGCCGTTGGCCACGATGTTCGGCGGCTGCCGAAACTTGTAGGGCGCGACTTCCTTGAAAAGCTTCGGCTCGATCCAGAGAATGGCGTCCGCGGGGCGGAGGGTACTTTTCACCTCCTTGAGACGCACCTGTCGCTTCACAAAATCGTAGGTAAACGAGCCGGTCCCGACGCCCTCATCGCGCGTGATCCGAAAATCGTCGAAAGTGAGCGCGCCCTTGTCGAGTTGCACATTCGCGTTCGCATTGTTCATCCAAACGCCGCGGAAACGCGTGCGCTGAAGGGCTACAGTGCCCTCCCCGGTCCATGTCGCTGGGGCGCGGCTTGGCCCGCGGAAAGCGAGCCGCACCAAGGGGGGTTTGCGCCATTCCCACTCTCCGAGGAACCGGCCCACTTCCGGTGAAACGACCGCGCGCAGGACCGTGGGATCGATGTCGCTTTCAACACTGAGGCGAAAATCATTTGGCGCCTCGAGCAGATCGAGCGTGACCTCGCCGGAGTCGTGCCGCAGGCGAAGGCCTCGCAGCATGCCGCGCTCGCCATTCCAGGAAAAGTCTCCCGTCATCTTCAGAAACGGCACCGTTTTATAGGCAAAGTTCTCGAGAACGGCATTACCGATCACAGTTACTTTCGGCGTCATCTCAGCGAAGTTCCCGGATCCGGACAGCTCGATCACGGGCGGCGAGCTGAGGGTGAGATCGGTCAAAAGTTGGCCGACGCCGAACGCGCCGAGGAATTGCTTTGCGTCGAGCGTGCTTAGCGCCTGGAAATCCGCCGCTTTCGTTTCGCGACTCCAGCTCGCCCGGCCGGAAAAACTCCCTGCGCTATCGGCCCATTCACACTGATTGATATTGAGGGTTTGATTCGTCCATTCCGCGGTAACGGCGACTTTCCTCATTTCGTACGACCCGCGTTGCATGCGATCGCCGCGTAACGTCGCTTCCGCGCGCGCTGTCTCAAACTGGGAGAGATCGCCGGCAAATTTCACCTGAAGCGTGGGCGCCTCTCCGGAAAAACTGAAGCGCCGCAGCTCGTCCGCCACCCGCTGAATGAGAGTCATTCGTTGGCGCCATTCTTCGTCGGAAATTTCTCCGGAGGGTTTGTAATCGCTTCGTTTGATCAGTTGCCCGGTGGCGGAAATCCGAACGCCACAAAACATTCCCTCGGCCTGGCTGACATAGATCTGCTCAGGAGGAAAATAGATGTGCGCGCGGAATTGGGTGATCTGGGGTTTCGCTCCCGCGAGAGGGGTGGGAATAGTCAGTTCAGCGCCCCGAATGTCGAGCGCGTTCAGGAACGGCTGCCGATGCAGGAGCGCGGCGTAATTAATGTCGAGCGCGACCTCGCTGATGACCGCGAGCGTATTCTCGCGGTTCTTGAAGTCGAAGATCCGGACGTCTTGCGCGATCAGACCGCGAACCGGGTCGAGCGTCAGCCGGCGCACCGATGCTTCCACGCCCCGCTTATGGAGTTCTGCGACAACCCGGTCCCGCCATTGCCGTCCGAACCCGCGCTTCGCCAGATACCACCCGCTCCAGGCCAGGGTGAAGATGACCACGACGAGAAGAAAACGCAGGGCTTTGGCGCCCGAGCGGTGGGTCTTCGACCGCCGCCGGTAGAACTGGCGTGCCAGGGAAGGCGGAGTGGGTTCCAAAAGAGAAGGCACGGGGAAACGTCCAACGTCCAACGTCCAACGTCCAATGTTTCAAATTCCGGAGGAACCACGGTCAGGAGCGGTCAGAAGGGAGCCGCGTCGCTTCCGTTCTGAAATTGAACGTTGGACGCCGGACGTGGGACGTTGGACGTTCGCCTTTCTTGAATATTTCGGATCTTCCCGCGGTCAACGCCTCACTCAATTCCATCAGCACCCTCTTCATCGCCACGGGCTGGTATCTGATTCGTCGCGGGCACTGGCGGCGACATGTGGCGTGTATGATCGCGGCGGTCTTGTCGTCGACGCTCTTTCTGGTCGGCTACGTTATTTATCATGCGCATGTCGGCGAACGTTCCACTCAGTTCACGGCGCAGGGAGCGGTGCGATACTTCTATTTCACGATACTCATTTCGCACATCCTGCTGGCCTTCACCGTCCTGCCGCTCGTGATTCTGACGCTCATCCCAGCTTTCCGGCGCCGCTGGGACAGGCACACTCGCATCGCGCGGTGGACGATGCCGATCTGGCTTTACGTTTCCGTCACCGGCGTGCTTGTTTATTTCATGGTCTATAAATGGTTCCCGCCGCCGAATCTTGCGCTCGGCCATTAGTTGATGTTTGATGAGGCACCGCGAACCCGCCAAGATGAGATGAAATTATGGTGACGATTGCGACATTCAACGAGCCCTCACAAGCGAAGCATCTTAAAACGCGCTTGCAGGAAGCCGGCGTAAAGGCGGATGTCCATAACGAAGGACGTCTGCAAAAAGCCGTCTTCATGTCCAAGCCCCAGGCGAACGCGAAGGTGCTGGTCGCCGAGGAGGATTTCGTCGCGGCCAATAAATTGATGGTCGAATGGGAAGCAAGCGACCCGGAAGTCGGTTCCGCCATCCGTTGTCCCCAGTGCAAGTCGCCGCGCGTCGAGTACCCGCAATTGACCCGCAAGTTCATCACTCCGTGGCTGGCCAGCATTCTTTTCGCGCTCAAGATTTTCCCAAAAGAATTTTACTGCCAGGATTGCCACTTCACGTGGGGTAAGGACGGCGAGCCGCTGCCGCAACCCGCCGCCTGGGAGACTTTTTCCTAGACCGGCCTCGTCTGCTGCCGCAGGGCAAGCCTCGGTCTCGCCCCGCGATGCCCAGGCAGGACGCGGCGATACGATTCATATTTGATCCAGGACCATGAAATGGCTTTTCGTTCTCTTTCTCGCGGTGCTGGTCTTCGGCGGGGCCGCGTTTTTTAGTTACGACCTTTTCGTCAAGCCGGCGCGGACGATAAGCGCCGAAAAAAGCGGAGAGATCCCGGTCGAGCCGGTGCCGGACATCAGCCTGCCGGAATTTCAGGCCGCAGCCAAGCTTCGACAGGAAAACAAGCTGGCCGAAGCGCGGGACGCCCTGATTCTTTTCCTCCAAAAATACCCCAGCGGTCTCCGGGTCGAGGAAGCGAAAGATCTTCTTGGCGACGTGAATACCGAGATCCTTCTCTCTGGTTATCGTTCGCCGGAAAAGCAGGAATATGTTGTGCGGAGCGGGGACGTCCTGGCGAAGATCGCGGCCAAAACCAAGACCACGCCGGAGTTGATCATGCGCACGAATAATCTCACCAACACCATGCTTCATGTGGGACAGCGCCTCCTGATCTCGCGTCCGGATTTTTCCTTGTTCATTCAACGGAACGCTCAGACCGTCGTGCTGCTCGATAATGGTCAGTTTTTTAAACGGTATCGGATCAAGACAGTGAGGGTATCGGGCAAGCAGCCACCAAGAATTAACACCCGGGTCGCGGAGATTTTGGCCTTCAAAGACGGCAAACGCGTTGGCTTCGGGACGAAGGAGTACGTCGGGAGCACTCGTTGGATTCGCCTGGCTCAGCAGAGCTATTTTCTTTACTCGGAGCCGGACGCCACCCATCGGGATGAGTCGGGTCAGCCGCCGCCTCCCGGCCTCGGCCTGGCTGCCTCCGACGTGGCGGAGTTGAGCAGCCTTGTCAGTACCAAGACCGCTGTCACAATTACGGACTGAAACCGGCCACTGTAAAAACGTTGACCCTTTGCATCCCGGGTTGAGATTGACTGTCCGCCCACTGCTTTACGCCGCCCTTCACAATCCACACCAATGGAATCTCATCCTCTGGATTTTGAAAAACCGATCCTCGAGTTGCAACGGCGACTCCAGGACCTGAAGAACCATTCGGACGAGCATGAGCTCGACTTCGATTCCGAAGTCGAGGCCATGGAAAACAAAATCCGCGAAACCCGCCGCGCGATCTACGATAACCTCACCGCTTGGCAGCGCGTCCAACTGGCCCGGCACATTCGTCGCCCGTTTGCGCTCGATTATATCGAACGTTGTTTCTCCGATTGGATCGAACTCCACGGCGACCGTGTCTTCGGCGATGACAAAGCGATGCCGAGCGGTCTGGCGAAGCTCGGGCACCATCGCTGTGTCGTCATTACCCACCAGAAAGGCCGCGACACGAAAGAGAATGTGAAGCGTAATTTCGGTTGCGCGCACCCCGAGGGTTATCGCAAAGCGCTCCGCCTGATGCGGCTCGCGGAGAAATTTGGAATGCCCGTCATTGCCTTGATCGATACGCCGGGTGCGTTTCCGGGGATTGGCTCGGAAGAGCGCCATATCTCCGAGGCGATCGCGGTCAACCTGAGGGAAATGATGAATCTGCGGGTGCCGACGATCGCCGTGGTGATTGGCGAAGGCGGCTCGGGTGGCGCGCTGGGAATCGGGGTGGCGGATCGCGTCCTAATTCTCGAGAACGCGTACTATTCCGTCATCAGTCCGGAAGCGTGCTCGGCGATCTTGTGGAAGGATCGGCGGCATGCCGCGGAGGCGGCCGAGGCATTGAAGCTCACGGCGCAGGACTTGATCGGGCTTGGCGTCGTCGATGAAATCGTGCCGGAACCGGAAGGTGGGGCACATCGGGATCACGATCTGGCCGCGGCTAATCTGGAGACAGCGTTGCGCCAGAATCTCGAGCGGATTTCCGCGCAGCCGCTGGAAGAATTGCTGCAGCAGCGCTACGAGAAGTTTCGTAAATTAGGCAAATATACGGAAGGGACCGAGGCCTTGGTCAGCTAGCGTCTCAGCGCCACTCGCTTTGCGCCGTTTACCATCGATCGAATCGCCTCGCGCGCCGCTGTTAGTCGCGGCCGCCGCGGCGTGACAAGATGCGGTGGCGCTGGCGGAAACAAAAAGCGCAACACCGGATCGATCCGCGCGGCCCAGGCGCCTTCGCTGTGATCGGAGCCCTCGGCCTCGAGGTAATGTAAATCATCGTGGAGGCGCCAGCCCTTCTCGACGAGGAGATCGCGCAGTTCCTGGGCGCGTTGCCAGCCTTCCTCATGAGTGCCGGTGTCGAGCCAGATTTTCAGCGGCGGCTTCGCGGTTTCGTCGACCGCTTCCACGATTTTGTAGATCGCGCAATCGTCCCACCAGATGGAGGGCGACATCACCGCAAGCCGCGTGAAGTAATTTGGAAACCAAAGGCCCAGCACCAATGTCGCCAACCCGCCGAGCGATGAACCGCCTAGCCCGGTGAATTCCGCTTCACGACGGGTGCGGTATTTCCGATCGATGAACGGCTTCAGCTCCTCGATCAAAAAACGCCCGTAACTGCGCAGCGTTCCTTTGCTTCGCTTCCGCTTGGAAGAATCGATTCGCGCGGCCGTGGGGGCATACTCATGAATGCGATCTTCCCCAGTGTTCGCGACGGCCACGATGATGATTGGCTCGATCAGTTTCGCCGCGCTCAAGCGCTGGGCCGTTTCGTCGGCGCCCCACTCGACGCCTCCGAAAGAGGTTGCCGCGTCGAAAACATTTTGACCATCGTGAAGATACAAAACCGGATAACGCCGCGAGGTTGAACGCCGGTATCCCTTGGGCAGATAAACCAAAATATCCCGCCGATTTCCCAGAATCTTCGAGGGGAACGCAAAGTGGCTTTGAATATTTCCGGTAAGGGTGTGGCGCATTTTGCAGAAGAGGTATGGTCGAAGAGATACGCCTTGTCCAGAGGTCGCGGATGTTTCGGGCTTGGCAGGGCGCGCGGCACCGCGTAGTAGGGGCGATTGCTCCAACGCCTCCCATCGCAAAGCGACGCGATTGGATGAGCCGATCCATTTGATATGAACGAACGTTATATTCGCTGGTGGACGCCGCATTTGAGCCGGGATTTCGAGATGCTGGCGTTTGGCGATGGAGGCGGAATTCCGCTGGTGCTTTTTCCAACTTCCTTCGGCCGCCATACTCAGAACAAGGATTTCGGAGTAACCGACGCCATCGCCGGGTATGTCGATAGCGGCAAGATCACGATTTATTGCCCGGACTCGATCGATCTCGACAGTTTTTATAACAAGGAAATCCATCCCGCCGACCGCATGCGCACGCATAACGCCTACGAGCGCGTGATTACGCACGAAGTCTTCGATCTGGCGCGCCGGGAATGCTCGGTGGGTCGAGTGGCGGTTTGCGGCGCGAGCCTCGGTGCGTATCATGCCGCCAATATTGCGTTCCGTCACCCCGACGTGGTCAGCCACCTGATCTCGCTCAGCGGCGCGTTCGATATCAGCTCGTTTTTCGATGGCTACTACGACGACAATATTTATTTCAACAGCCCCTACGATTACCTGCCAAACATTGATGATCCGTGGAAATTCAATCACATGGGCATTATCCTCGGCACCGGTGAATGGGATAACACGCGCCATGAATCGATGCGGCTCTCCCACATTTTGAGCTCGAAAGGGATCAAGCATTTTCTCGACGACCGCCGCTGGTGCGGGCACGATTGGAACTACTGGCGCGACATGCTGCCGTACTATTTGTCCCTCATTTAACGCCCTACTTTTATGAAAAAAATCGGAATCCTCTTCGGTCAGGAAGGCAGTTTCCCGCCCGCCTTCGTTGATCGCGTAAACACAAAAACCGGCGGCAAGGACATTCAGGCGGAGTTCGTCCGCATCGACAAAGTGGTCCAGGGCGAGCCGTCCGGTTACGACGTCATCATCGACCGCATTTCGCAGGATGTGCCGTTCTATCGCGCCTTTCTAAAAAACGCCGCCTTGACCGGGACGGCCGTGGTCAACAACCCCTTTTGGTGGAGCGCCGATGAGAAATTTTTCAATAACGCGCTCGCCACCAAAATTGGGGTAGCCGTTCCAAAGACGGTTTTGCTCCCATCTCATTCGCCGCCGCCCGACACGAACGACAATTCATTCCGCAACCTCGGCTATCCCCTCGATTGGGAAGGCATCTTTGAGTACGTGGGCTGGCCCGCCTTCTTCAAACCGTTCGCGGGTGGGGGCTGGAAGAACGTTTATCGGCTGCATAATGCGGAGGAATTTTTCCGAGCCTACAGCGAGACCGGCCAGCTCGTCATGATGTTGCAGGAGGAAGTGAAATTCGACATGTACTTCCGCTGCTATTCGATCGATCAACGGAATGTCAGGATAATGCCGTACGAACCGCGGCATCCTTACCATTTGCGTTATCAGACCGAGTGGCAGGCGCCGAAGGAAATCCTCGAGAAAGTCCACGAGGGCGTGCTGACGTTGAATCAATACCTCGGCTACGATTTAAATACCGTCGAGTTCGCGATTCGCGATGGCGTTCCGATGGCGATCGACTTCTGCAATCCCGCCCCGGACGCGGAAGCCGCCAGCGTCGGCCAGGCGAACTTCGAGTGGGTGGTGGAAGCCGTTTCCGAAATGGCGATTCGAAAAGCGCGCGAGCACGTGCCCGGACAGGACAACCTGAGCTGGGGCAAATTCCTGCAGGCCGCTGTCATGAAGCGCCCGCTGCACGAGCTGGCCAAGTGATCCCGAAAGACCACGTTTTCACCCTCGGGATCGAGGAAGAGTTCGCGATCGTCGATCCGCAGACGGGCGAACTGCGCTCGCACATCCAGGAAATCCTGGAAGGCGGCAAGTTGACGCTCAAAGAGCAGATCAAGCCCGAGATGCACCAATCCGTCGTCGAGCTTGGAACCGAGATCTGCCAGTCGGTCGTGGATGCGCGCGCGCACGTTCTCGACCTGCGCAGCCACCTGGCGCGTCTCGCGGGCCGCGGCGGAATGAAGATCGCGTCGGTCGGCACGCACCCCTTTTCGCATTGGCACGATCAACTCATCACCGAGGGCGAACGCTACAAGGAGATCGTGAAAGACATGCAGCAGGTCGCGCGGGCGAACCTGATTTTCGGCCTGCATGTTCATGTCGGAATCCCAAATCGCGAGATGGCGGTTCACGTCATGAATCAGGCGCGCTATTTTCTGCCGCACATCTACGCGCTCTCGACCAACTCGCCCTTCTGGGTCGGCCGCAACACCGGTTTCAAGGGTTACCGGCTGAAGGTCTTCGAACGTTTCCCGCGCACCGGAATTCCCGACGCCTTCGAGGGTCTCTCCGAGTATGAAGATTACCTGAAGCTGCTGGTGCGGACGAACTGCGTCGATAACGCGAAAAAGATCTGGTGGGACATCCGGCTCCATCCGTTTTTCGACACGCTCGAGATTCGCGTTTGCGACGCACAATCACGCGTCGACGACACGCTCGCCATGGCTGCGCTCATTCAAGCTATCGTCGTGCGCCTGCATAAACTGCAGCACCAGAACATGAGCTTCCGTATCTACCGCCGGCGCGTCATCGATGAAAACCGCTGGCGGGCCTCGCGTTACGGGCTCGAAGGGAAGCTGATCGATTTCGGTCGAGAAGCCGAAATGGAAACGCGCCTGCTCCTGGAGGAAATGCTGGCGTTCGTCGCGAGCGAAATCGATGAACTGGGGAGCCAGCGCGAGTTCGATCACGTGCAACGGATCCTCCGTGAAGGCACCGGCGCGGACCGGCAATTGGCGGTTTGGGAGCGCACGCACGACATGAAAAGCGTGGTCGACGAAATTGTCCGCGAAACCTACGAAGGCCTGAGCATGACAGAGACGGGAGCCTCCGCTCCGGCCGAAAATTTCTCGTAGCGCAGCTCCTCGGCGCGATCGAGATTTCAGCTGCGATCGCGAATTGCTCTCGCCCACTTTTCGCGTAATGCTGACCGCTCTTTCGCCGACCATGCCCGACCGCGCTTATACCGTAGCAATTGATCCAGAACTCCAGCCCGGCGCCCGGAACGCCATTCGCGATTGCCTGCGCCTGAAGCCGGAAGAGCGGATCACGATCATTACCGACGACGTAACGCGGGAGATTGCGGCGGCACTGCAAAAGGAAGTGGAAGAAGTGGGAGCGGAACACGCGGTCTTCGTCATTGAGGAATACGCGGAGCGTCCGCTGACCGACATGCCGGAGATCATTCTGGAAGATCTGGCGCAGTCGCAGGTCAGCATTTTTTGCGCGCAATCGCAGCGGGGAGAGCTGCGTTCGCGCATGCAGATGAGCGGTATCGTAAACCGACAGCGCATTCGCCACGGCCACATGGTCAACATCAGCCGTCAGATCATGTTGGAGGGGATGCGCGCTGATTTTCGGGCGATCGACGCGCTCAGCCAGCGGCTGATCGAACGAGCGCGCATGACCGAACGCATCAAATGCCGCACGCCGGCCGGCACCGATTACGAGGCCGAATTCTCGCCGAACCTAAAATGGCTGAAGACCAGCGGCATCATCACGCCGGACAAATGGGGCAACCTTCCTGGCGGAGAGATTTTCACTTCCCCCGCCAATTCTAACGGCGTTTTCGTCGTGGACGGCGTGGTGGGCGATTACCTTTGCCAGAAGTATGGCGACATTCAGGAGACGCCGCTCACGATTGAAGTGGAGAACAATCGGATCTGCGACATCCAGGGCGAGAACAAAGAGCTGCTCGAGGAATTCCGCGCCTACACCAGCGTGGACGAAAACAGCAACCGCGTCGGTGAGTTTGCGGTTGGAACGAACACGGCCTGCACTCGCGTGATCGGCAATATCTTGCAGGACGAAAAAATTCCCGGCATTCACATCGCCTTTGGTCATCCCTACGCCGAACACACGGGGCAAAATTGGGTTTCAAAAACCCACATCGATTGTGTCGGCCGCGACTTCGACATTTGGTTCGACGGCGCAAAGGTGATGGAGCGTGGCAAGTTTTTGGTGTGATGTGATCGCCGAACGGCTGAAGCAATAAAAAAGAGGCGACCTGCGGCAGAATCTCCGATAATGCCGCGTCATGCATCCGGAGCTGCGCGCGCGTTTCAACGCTGATTTTACCGTCGAGCGTTACGCGCAACTTCTTCGGACGGCAAACGAGACCGAATATTGGCCGGTTGATTTTCGGATCTCGGAGAGCCCGCTTTTCTTGAGTGACGCGTTCGCGACGGAAATTCAGCAGGCCGCTGAGAATATCGTCGCGCAGCTCCGAACGCCTGAGTTTGCGCGGCACGCCCGCACCGCGATCCCCGCCGGCTTGGAAGTTCCAGGGGAAACCTCGCATCCGATTTTTCTGGCCGTCGATTTCGCCGTTTGTGACGAGGGCGGACGATTGACGCCCCGGCTCATCGAACTGCAGGGCTTCCCCAGCCTTTACGCCTTTCAGTTGTTTTTGGTCGGATGCATGCGCACGGCCTTTCCGGCGATCCCGCCGGAGTGGCAGTCGTTCTTCAGCGGATTTGACGAGGAAAGTTACACTGCACTCCTCCGCGACGTGATTATTGGCGACGCTGAGACGGAAAATGTCATTCTTCTCGAGGTCGAACCGGAGAAGCAACCCACGCGGATCGACTATGCCTGCACCGACAGTCTGCTTGGTGTTCGCCCGGTCTGCCTGACAGAAATCACGAAACGGGGCCGACAATTATTTTACCGACGGGATGAGCGCGAGGTCCGAATCGAGCGAATTTACAATCGGGTCATCTTCGATGAGCTGCTGCGCCGTCCGGACCTCAAGCCCGGTTTCAACTTCCAGGATGAGATCGACGTGAAGTGGGTCGGCCACCCCAACTGGTATTTCCGGATCAGCAAACATTCGTTGCCGTATTTGAAATCGGAGCACGCCGCGCCCGCGTTTTTTGCCGATGCATTCCCAGCGGAGGAGCGGATCCACGATTACGTTCTGAAGCCGCTTTATTCCTTCGCCGGATTAGGCGTTGATCTGAATCCCACTCTGGAAAAGCTCGCTGCGCTTCCCGATCCGCGGGCGTGGATCATGCAGAAGAAAGTGGCCTATGCGGATTTCGTTCCGACTACCGACGGGCCGCGTTCAAAGGCGGAGATCCGGATGATGTTCATCTGGCCCGAGGAAGGGGAGCCGATGCTGGTCAATAATCTCGTCCGGATGAGCCAGGGAGAAATGATGGGCGTCAAATTCAATAAAGATAAGACCTGGGTCGGCGCGAGCATCGCATTGCATGCGGTGTAGGGGCGGGCGTGTCGCCCGCGTTGGCTCGCGGTGTAGGGGCGGGCGTGTCGCCCGCTTTGGCTGCGGTGTAGGGGCGGGCGTGTCGCCCGCTTTGGCTCGCGGTGTGGAGGCGGGCGTGTTGCCCGCTTTGGCTCCCTTGCGGCCGGCACGGCCGCCCCTACACCTGCTTCAGCTCGTTATTCGTTTCCGCGAACGCGTTCACGGCGAATTCCAGGTCTTCCCGCGAATGCGCGGCCGAAACCTGCGTCCGGACGCGCGCGGTTCCGTGCGGCACCACCGGATAAAAAAAGCCGATTACGTAAACGCCTTTCTCGAGCATCCGGGCCGCGAATTTTTGCGAGAGCGGGGCGTCGCCCAGCATAATGGGGACGATCGGATGCGTGCCGGCTTTGATCGTTAGGCCGCGCTCAGTCAGGGCCGCGCGGAAGAATTCGGTGTTTTCTTCCAGTTTGTCCCGCAACTCGGTGGAGCCGGTCAGCAGCTCGAGCGCTTGGATGGACGCGGCGACGATGGGCGGGGCGATGGTGTTTGAAAAAAGATAGGGACGCGATCGCTGGCGGAGCAGTTCGACAATTCTTTTGCGGCCGCTGGTGAAACCGCCGCTGGCTCCGCCGAGCGCTTTCCCGAGCGTCCCGGTGATGATGTCGATCCTTCCCATCACCCCGCGGTATTCGTGCGTGCCGCGCCCGGTGCGGCCGAGGAAACCGGTCGCGTGGGCATCGTCAATCATCGTGAGCGCCTGGTATTTCTCGGCCAGGTCGCAGATGGCGCCAAGTTCCGCGATCGTCCCGTCCATCGAGAAGCAGCCGTCGGTCGCGATCAAGCGCACGCGTGCGCCGCGAGCCTCGACCAGCTTCGCTTCGAGATCGGCCATGTCGTTATTTTTGTAGCGAAAGCGCTGCGCTTTGCAGAGCCGGATGCCATCAATGATCGACGCGTGATTCAATTCATCCGAAATGACGGCGTCCTCCGCGCCGAGCAGCGTTTCAAAAAGGCCGCCGTTGGCGTCGAAGGCGGATGGGTAAAGAATCGTGTCGTCGGTTCCGAGAAATTTCGTGAGCGACCCCTCGAGATCCTTGTGGATGTCCTGAGTGCCACAAATGAACCGAACGCTGGCCATACCAAAGCCATGGGTGTCGAGTGCTTCTTTGGCTGCGGCGATCAACGCGGGGTGATTGGCGAGGCCAAGGTAATTATTCGCGCACATATTGAGCACGCTGCGGCCGCCGCTGATTTCGATTCTTCCGTTCTGCGGGCTGGTGATAATCCGTTCGGTTTTGTAAAGACCCTGGGACCTGATCTCCGCAAGCGTGTTTGCGAGCTGCTGATCGAATGCCGCGAGCATGGCGAACCTTCGAACAAAGCGGGCGGTATGCAAAAAAGTTCGATCAGGGTCCGTGGCATTCGAACGGCTTCTTGTCTCTCGGGCAACGCGGGTCATATGATTCGCCGTCGTGCATCTAGTTGTGGGGAGCCGCTAATTTGCAAAAAAATACTCTTGCATGGGGTTGTGAATAGCTGTTAATAACTTTTCCCATTGCGTAACCGGAAATATTTTTCTCTTTTCTGTCTCGCGATCTGCGCGCTTTTTCTGAGCGCGTGCGGGACCACCACGACGACGGCGCGACGAACGAAGGCCCTTCCCAAATACGAAACGCCCTTGGTGAAGCGGGATTTTCAGAACGTTCGCACGACGGCGTACACCCACACCGAGTCCGACCACCTCCAGTACGGGAACCGCAATGCTCTTGGCGGTCGTCTACAGGCCGCATCCGGGGCCATTCGACGGGCCGAACTGACCCCCCGAGCGTTGCCGGCCGGTCCCGATGGGCAATCCGATTATCGGCGCGCGTCTTACAATCGCGCATCGCTCGAGCCCTTTTCACTCCAATCAAGGCGAACGACGAAAATCGTAAAAACGAAACACGGCAAGAAACGGGTAACGGTGGTCATAAAGCCCCAAATCGGCAGCGCCGCCGCGGACTGGTCGCGGTGGCCAGCTGGGACCGTTTTTCGACTTCTCTCGACCGGGCAAGTTTACAAGATCGACGATTATGGCTGGGCTCTGGCCGGCCGGAACACGATTGATCTCTACATGCCGAGTCGCAGTGCCATGAACGCATGGGGCGCGCGCGAAGAAGGAATCCAAATTTTGCGGTGGGGCGATCCCAACGAGAGCTTGCGCCTCCTCCAGGGCCGCCAGGGCTATCGTCATATCCGCCGCATGGTCCTCCAGCTCGAAGGTCACGACGCCGCGGCTGCGAGCTTGGAATAGGGGCGACGCTCCTACCCCCTGTCATCGCTCGACTGCGCTCGGGATGGCAGGAGTTACCTTAAGGGGCCCAGTCGAGCACGATTTTGCCCGACTGGCCAGACCTCATCAGGTCGAACCCTTCCTGGAAGTCGGTGTAGGAAAAGCGGTGGGTAATGATCGGCGAAATATCGAGTCCGCTTTGAATTAGCGCGGTCATTTTGTACCAGGTTTCAAACATCTCGCGGCCGTAAATTCCTTTGATCGTCAGACCGTGGAAGACGACCAGATTCCAGTCGATCGCCGCATTGCCGGGCATGATACCGAGCATGGCAATTCGGCCTCCATTGACCATCACGTCGAGCATGTCGGTAAAGGCTTTCGGATTGCCGGACATCTCCAGACCGACATCGAAGCCCTCGCGCATTTCCAGTTCGTGCATGGCGTCCTGCAGGCTGCGTTCTCGCACGTCGATCGCAAGGGTCGCGCCCATCTGGCGCGCGAGATCCAGCCGGTACGGATTCACGTCGGTGATCACGACTTTGCGCGCGCCCGCCATCTTGGCGATTGGAACCGCCATACAACCGATCGGTCCCGCGCCAGTGATGAGCACATCTTCGCCGACCAGGTCGAAGGACAGGGCCGTATGGACCGCGTTACCGAGGGGATCCGAACAGGAAATTACATCCAGCGGGATCTTCGGATCGCAGCGCCAAAGGTTAGTGCTTGGGACGGAAACGAATTCCGCGAAACCACCGGGACGATTGACCCCGATCCCCTTCGTGTTTGGACAGAGATGCCTCCGCCCGGCCAGACAGTTCCGGCAATGACCGCAAACAATGTGTCCCTCCGTCGTGACAGTTTCGCCCGGGACAAAATCGCGGACGGCGCTGCCGACCTGATCGATGACCCCGACGAATTCATGTCCGATCACCATCGGAACCGGAATCGTCTTCTGGGCCCACGCGTCCCAGTTATATATATGGACGTCGGTGCCGCAGATCGAAGCCTTCTGGACGCGGATCAGGACGTCATTGGGCCCAACTTCGGGCACCGCAACATCCTCCAACCCCAGTCCGGGTTCAGGCTTGCGCTTTACGAGGGCCTGCATCGTTTTGCTCACGAAGACGAGAATAGTTGAGCGCGGGGCGGGTGCAATCTTGTTCGAGCGACATGATTTCCGCCGGTCCTCCGGAAGTTCTTCTGAGCTTGCGTTTGCGGAATTGATTTCGGATGTTGCAGCGGATGGCTGAGACGCTCGAGCGCGTCGCCGCACCCAAACCGTCGACGCCGCGCTCCGTTTTTATTTATCGGTTTTCCAGCACGCTCGTCCTCTGGTCGATCGCGCTGGGCATCATTTTTTCCGGATACGAGCTCGCGTTCTTTGCCCTGATCGGAACGCTCGGCCTCCTTTCGCTCTGGGAGTTTTACGGCATGCTCGATCACAAAGGCCTGCCGAATTTCAAGGTCACGGCGATGGTCTGCGGCACCGTGATGCTCTGCGGCAGCTTTTATTATTTCTCACGGATCGGTCCCGGTCATTCCTACGACTTCGAGATGGCGGTGCTGCTCTTTTTTTTGCTCACGGTTTTCACGCGGCAAATGTTCAGCGGTTTGCGGGATGACGCGCCGTTGCGGACGATGGCTTACACGATCTTCGGGCTGCTCTACGTGCTTTGGCTTTACAACTTTATCACGAAGATCGTTTACGTGGTTCCGCGTTCGCCGACGGGCGCGGTCACGGGGCAATTCTATGTCCTCTATCTCATTGCCATCACCAAGTTCAGCGACATGGGGGCGTATCTCACCGGCAGTCTCATCGGACGTCATCAATTGATTCCGCACATCAGTCCGAAAAAGACTTGGGAAGGCTTTTTCGGCGCGCTCGCGTTCTCGCTTCTCGCCAGTTGGGGCATGTTCAAGCTGATGCCGGTCCATCTTTCGGCGCTCAACTGGACTCACGCAACGGTGCTTGGTTTGCTCCTCGGGTTCGCGGCGGTCATCGGCGATCTCGCTGAATCGATCATAAAACGCAGCACGGGAGTGAAAGATTCCGGGAATTTCCTTCCTGGAATCGGGGGCGCTCTGGACCTGGTCGACAGCCTGCTCTTCACCGCGCCGCTCCTTTTCTTTTATCTGCGTCTCGTCATTCGCTTGCCCTAACCGCTGGCAACGGGAACGATTGTCCTCCTGATGAGACGAAAACGCGTTGTCGTTCTCGGTGCCACCGGATCGATCGGTGAAAGTGCGCTGAAGGTGGCCCACGATATTCCTGAGCGGATGGAAATCGTCGGCCTCGCGGCGAACAGCAACGCGAAAAAACTGGCCGCCCAGGCCAACCTTTTTCGGCCGGGCGCGGTGTGCCTGGTGGATGAATCGAAGGCCAGCGAATTGCGCGGATTGCTCACCTATGAGCCGGAAATTTTTCTCGGCGAAAGTGGATTGATTGAAATCTCGTGTCTTGACCGCGCCGAGATGGTGCTGGTCGCGGTAGTAGGCACGGGCGGGTTACGGCCGGCGCTGGCGGCGATAGAGGCGGGAAAGGACCTGGCGGTAGCGAGCAAGGAGATCCTCGTGATGGCGGGGGAGATCGTGATGCGGGCGGCGGCGGCCAGAGGCGTAAGAGTTTTGCCGGTCGACAGCGAGCATAACGCGATCTTTCAGTGCCTCGACACTCAAAGAGAACGTCCAACGTCCAACGTCCAACATCCAACGTTCAACGAAGAGGTGAAAAGACTGATCCTCACTGCCTCAGGCGGACCGTTCCGGGAAACGCCGGCGAGTGAATTCGAATCGATCACGATTGAACGGGCGTTGCGCCACCCGACCTGGAACATGGGGCCCAAGATCACAATCGATTCGGCGACGCTCTTCAATAAGGGGCTCGAGATGATCGAAGCGCACTGGCTCTTTGGCGTGGAAATGAAACGCGTCGAAGTAGTGATTCACCCGCAGAGTATCGTGCACTCGATGGTGGAATTTGCGGATGGATCGATCCTCGCCCAGCTCAGCCATTCGGACATGTGTTTCCCGATTCAATACGCGGTGACGTGGCCGGAGCGCGTCCCGAATTCCCTGCCGCCGCTCGATTTCGGAAAGTTGCGGCAATTGGACTTCGCCACGCCGCGTTACGAGGATTTTCCAGCGCTGAACCTGGCGCGGCGCGCGGGTGAAACAGGCGGTACTTTGCCCGCGGTCCTCAATGCCAGTAATGAGGTCGCGGTGGCGGCTTTTCTGGCTGGGCGGATTTCCTTTCCGCGCATCTGGCAGACGGTCGAGGAAGTGATGAATCGCCACACCTCCGTTGCGAAGCCCACGCTCGATGCAATATTGCAGGCCGATCAGTTGGCGCGCGCCGAAGCGAGTGCCGCGGTCGGGCTAACTCCGCAGGTCTAAACGAGCATCCGCCAATGTTATCTCGCGTCCTTAACATCATTCTCATTCTCCTCGAGGTCGTCGTTCTTTTTAATTTGCTGATCGTGGTCCACGAGCTCGGCCATTTTTTGGCGGCGCGCTGGCGCGGGCTCTATATCGAAAAATTCGGCATCTGGTTCGGGAAGCCGCTTTGGAAGAAAACAATCAATGGCGTGCAATATTCGTTAGGCTCGATTCCGTTCGGCGGCTTCGTCGCGCTGCCGCAGCTCGCGCCGATGGATGTGATCGAAGGCAAAGCGGATGTGGACCGGGCGCGCCTTCCGAAGATTTCGGCGCTCGATAAGATCATCGTCGCGGTGGCGGGTCCGCTTTTCAGTTTGCTCCTGGCGTTGTTCTTCGCGTGCGTCGTCTGGGCCGTCGGCCATCCCGTGAGCGAATCCGACCTGACCACGGTGATTGGCTATGTGCAGGAAGATTCACCCGCGGCTAAAGCCGGCTTGCGGGCTGGAGATAAGATTCTGGAAGTCGACGGCAAGGCTGTCTCCCGTTTTTTCGGGATGAATAACAGTGTTGTCTGGAATGTGGTGCGCAGTGAAGGCGATGTCATTCCCTTTAAGGTCGAACGCGAGGGCCAGGTGTTGACCGTCGAGGTGGTGCCGCGCATCGCGGAAACGAGCGGCTGGAGGCGGAAAAGCACGCGCCAGGTCCTGATTCAGCCCGCGGTTACGCCGGTGATCGAAAAGGTGGAGAAGGATTCGCCGGCGGCCAGGGCAGGATTACAGCCGGGCGATGTCATTTGGGGAATAAACGGCGCGCGCATTTTCAGTATCTCCACCCTGGTCGACCACATCGAAAAACATCCGACCGATGAGCTGGCTCTGGAGGTGCGACGCGGGGCTGAACCACTTGAACTCAAAATGCGGCCCGCTTTACTCGAAGCCAAAGGCACGATCATGCCTCGAATTGGCATTGAATGGGACGCCGCCGGCCGGATGTCGGTCTCTCATCCCGATCCGGTCGAACAGGTGTATCACAGTATCACGAGCACGCTCCAGACGATTGGCGCGGTCGCTTCCCCCAAGTCGGACGTGAAACTCCAGCACATGAGCGGTCCGGTCATGATCGGGCGCATCTATTATTTGCTCTTCGAAAGCGAGAATGGCTGGAAGCTTGCGCTCTGGTTTAGCGTTATTCTCAATGTCAACCTGGCGATCCTGAACATGCTGCCGATTCCGGTCCTGGATGGCGGACATATTGTCCTCGCCATCATTGAAGGCGTGCGCCGAAAGCCCGTGAACATGAAGATTTTGGAGTGGGTGCAAACGGCCTGCGCGACCGTCATCATCGGCTACATGCTCTACATAACCTTCTTCGATCTCGGCGATTTGCTGGGCAAAAACGGCGACCAGAAATCTCCGCGGAGGGAATCTCCTGCGACGGAGAAGGCAACGCCGGCCCCGTAGGGTCAGCGCGGGAGCGGCTCTTCGAGTTTCGGGAAGGGCCAATCTTCACCCGCGGAGTGATTATGGCAGTGCGGCGCGCCTCAATCGAAGGTAAAATGCGCCACTAATTAAGCCACGAATTTCCCACCCTGATGCAATACTGCGCTTCTCCTTACGCCCATCATCGTCGCCCCACCCGTGAGGTGATGATCGGGCGCGTTGGCGTGGGCGGCGCAAATCCGGTTCGCGTCCAGTCGATGATCACGTGCGACACGATGGACACCGAGGCGTCTATCGCGCAGACGATGGAGCTGGCGGCAGCCGGCTGCGAGATCGTGCGGATCACCGCGCCCACGGTGAAGGATTCGGCGAACCTGGAACATATTGTGCGCGGTTTGCGCGAGCGGGGCTGCGCTGTCCCGATCGTGGCCGACATTCATTTCAAACCGGAAGCCGCCATGGAGGCGGCGAAGTGGGTGGAAAAAGTCCGAATCAACCCCGGGAATTACGCGGACTCGAAGAAGTTCAAGATCGTCGAGTACACGGACCAACAGTACGCGGCGGAATTGGAACGGATTCGGGAGCGTTTCACCCCGCTCGTCAGGTTGTGCCGGGAACGCGGGATCGCGATGCGGATCGGCACCAATCATGGGTCGCTCTCCGACCGGATCATGAACCGCTACGGCGACACGCCGCTCGGAATGGTCGAGAGCGCGCTCGAGTTCGCCCGGATCGCGCGCGATCTCGACTACCACGCCTTCGTTTTTTCGATGAAGTCGAGCAACCCAAAGGTGATGATCAACGCCTATCGGCTGCTCGTTGCCCGCCTGGGCGAGGAAGGTGATGGTTGGAATTACCCCATTCATCTTGGCGTGACCGAAGCGGGCGAAGGCGAGGACGCCCGGATCAAAAGCGCCATCGGAATCGGCTCTCTCTTGCACGATGGAATCGGCGACACGATTCGCGTTTCGCTCACCGAAGATAGCGTGCACGAAATCCCAGTCGCGCGGACGTTAGCGGACATTGTAGGGCAGGCCCATCGCCTGCCGCACGAAAACACAGGGCAAGCGGAGCGCTTGCCCTACAATCCGTTCGAGTACGAGCGTCGCGGGTCGGACAAGATCGAGCGGGAAGGCGTTAAACTGGGCGGCGACGAATTGATCCGCGTTGTGGTCCGGCAGCGCAGTTTCGACCAGGTCGCGCACAAGCTGGATCGGATGGGCGATTATCAGCCTGAGATCGTCTATGAAAAGGCCGGCGTCGTGGAGGTCGATCCGCGGGATGAGGCGGCGATCGCGCGAATCAACGAGAGTGCGGAGGCACAGTTCGTTACTGTGCGCGATGATGTGGGGCTCAATGTCATCCCGGCGTTTCGCCTTCTGGCCGCGGCGCTCCATCCGCGACATCCTGTTTTGCTGAAAGACGTCCTGAGCCGCAACGGACGCGAAGCGACGGCCAGGCTTTCAAATGGGACACCGGATCCCGAAAACCGGAGCGAAAAGGAACCTGATTTTCTCCCGACTCTTCTCACCGCGGCAACGAACATCGGATCCCTCCTTTGCGATGGAATCGGCGACGCCATCTTGGTGCAGGGCGAGGAAGCGCCGGGCCAGGCTTTGCGTTTGAGCTACAACACTTTGCAGGCCGCGGGCTCGCGCATTTTCAAGACCGACTACGTGGCGTGTCCCTCGTGCGGACGGACGTTGTTCAATCTCCAGACCACGACCGCGCGGATCAAGGCCGCCACTTCGCATTTAAAGGGAGTAAAGATCGCGATCATGGGTTGTATCGTAAATGGCCCCGGAGAAATGGCCGACGCGGACTTTGGTTATGTGGGTGGCGCGCCGGGAAAGGTAAATCTCTACGTCGGCAAAACCGCTGTGAAATTCAATATTCCGGAAGCGGACGCCGTCGAGCGTTTGCAGGATCTGATTCGCGAGCATGGCAAATGGGTGGAACCGGCGGGAGCCGCGCCGGTCCTGGTCTAGCGCCTGGCGCACCTGGCCTTGGCTGGAACGTTTTTCGAATAATATCCGGCCAGAGACGGTCAAAATACGAAGTAAGGAAAAACACTATGAAATACAAACTTGTGGTTCTTTTGGCTGCGCTCCTTTGCATAGGGGCTGTGAATGCTCCGACACCGGCCCAGGCGATCGGACTTTCGATCGAGATCGGGGATCGCCCGTATTACAGGCATGGTCCCGGTTACTGGAGAGGCGGCGTCCGCTGGTATTGGGTCCCGGGTCATTGGGTCCATCGTCGTGGTCACCGCTACTGGGTTCATGGTCGTTATCAGCCGCGGCATCGGCACCAGCGGCATATTCGCCGGTACCATCGTTATTATTAAGCGCTTCCAATTCCGCCAGGCGTAAATTTAAACGGTTGCGCCGCATGGACGGCCCATGCGGCGCGCCGGTCTTCGGTGAATCAGCGTAGGCGTGTAAGAAATTGCGGAGCGGCCCCTGCGGAGCCGGCCAAATCAATTCGGTCGCCTCAGCGATCACGCCGCTGGAGCACGAGTGGCCTCGTGCTCAAAAAATAATCTGGACAGGTTTGCTGGAACGCCATAAAAGCCTTTATCCGCCCGCATTTTTCCAAAGAAATTAAGAGCCAACATTAAAAGGAGTTCCATCATGCGCCGCACCAAAATCACCGCGTCTATCGCCGTCACCGCTGTATCTGCCCTCTTCCTCGCCTCGAGTTTCACGCCTTTCGCGGGGGCGAAGCCCTCGAAGGTAGACCCTGCCGCCCAAGAGGTTTCGGCTTCTTTCATCGGGATTGACGGCATGGTCTTTCGGCCGGGCCAGAACGTGGAAATCAAGTGGGCTCTTCAGGGCGAAGGTGTAAAATACTTCGAGACCAGCCCCTGGGGTGAGTGTGAGCTGTTCTTCTCCTCCGATGACGGCGCTAATTGGATGAGAATTACTCCCCATATGTCCGTCACCACCCGGAAGTTTTGGTATGCGATACCGAATACTCCGACAACGCGAGCACGCTTCGCTTTGCAAATCGGCATCGAAGGCGAGGGCGATTTCTTTATGTTCCCGTCCCAGCGGTTTACCATCCGCAGCGCGGGCATCGGCAGGGTGCCTTCTCAGTAACGATTAGGATTTCATAGCCAGCTGCCGTCGTTCCCAAACCAGGGGGAAGAGTTAGTTTTTCCTGGTTGCCGATTCGTCGTGCGCGCTGTAGCAGTGGAAGTGAGCTGCCTCAACGGGCGCTTCATAATTATGAAAATGATCCTAATGTCAGTTTTCCTCGTGTGCGCTCTGTTTGCCGGCGCGTGTTCTCGCTCGGACGAGCCGACCAGTGTGGCCAAGCCGACTCCGGATTTGAAGTCGGACGCCGAGCGTTTGCAGCAGGCCACGGCGAGAGCCGCGGAAGAAAGACGGAAATCCGCGCCGCCGCCGGAATCTCCCACGCCTGCCGCGCCGTAGCGTCAGGGCTCAATTCCGCTCGAATTCTCCTCTCTGGTTTCCAAGCTCTGTTTGGAAACGACATTTGAACCTGTGGGTTTCCACCCCGCGGGATGCGATTGCGTGGAGTGACCTGGTTCCCGGTGCTTGAAAGCCTGCCTCATCGACTTTCGTCGACTGCTCTTGGAAATGAGAGGAGGGACGCGCTCCTTGCCTTGTTGCCAAACTCTGTTTTCCCGGCGCGCCTTCCGTTGAAAAGTGGTGTCGAATTCGGGAAGCAAAGCGCCCTTGAAGAACGTCGAATCTGCCTGAAATCAGCGGGGAAAAGGCCGCCGACTGCATTCGGCTCCGACCGTAAATATTTTTGTTGACGCGTATCAACTCGGTTTCATACGCTGCGCCTCCAGCTCAATTTGGGCACAGCTTCACGCGCAAATCTTTCAGTCGGAAACAGAAGATAAATTATGATCCCACAAAAATTCATTCGTACTGCTAAATGGGCCTTTGCCCTTTCGCTTCTCATCACGGTCAGCGCGATCGCGCAGAAATTCGCGCCGGAGTTGCTTAGAGGTGGAGCGGACCAGGAGGTGCAAATGGTCTCTGTTCCAGCCATCGTTACTAATCGGCCGGTCCCAGCGCCACATGCTCCGACCCAGGTCGGAACCGATCTGGGCGTGGAAAGCGAGCCCAACAACACTTTTGCCACGGCCGACGTGCTGACGGGAACAGCAGGCAGAATCAGGGGAGCTTTGCTGTCCGGCGGTGCTCCGGCTACAGCTGGGGTCGATGAGGATTGGTATTCATTCACCACTACCGTCGCCGCCTCGAAAATCTTTGCTGGCACTGTGACCTTTGGCAGCGGTCAGGGTACTGCCGGCGGCGCCGGCGACACCGTTTTGGAGGTGTTTGACACCAACGGCACGACCGTTTTGGAGCTGGACGACGAGGATGGTTCCACCGGTGGCGGTAATTCTTCATCCATCTCCGGCAGGACGCTCGGTGCAGCCGGAACGTACTTCCTGAGGGTCACCAACTTCTCGACCACTCTTCCGATTGCGCCCTACGACCTTTATTTTGCGATAAGGGACGCTACCGCGCCGACGGCCGAAACAGAGCCGAATAACAACGGAGCTCCGCAGGTCATGCCGGTTTCACAATTTGTCAGCGGCGTCATCGACCCGGTGGGAGACAGCGATACGTTTACCTTCAGCCTGGCTGCGGGTGACACGGTATTTATCAGTCAGGACCTGGACCCGGAACGCGACGGCACGACTTTCAACGGTCGCGTTGGTATCGGATTGGTGGGAACGCCACCTAATTTTCTGGTGAGCGGTGACTCCGGAGCATTCGATACGATTGATTCGGAAGCGTTCTACATGACGATTGAGACCGCCGGAACGTATCAGGTGTATGTCGACAGCCAGGTCGCAGGCGGCGGCGGTCCGACCGCGACATACAACTATAACGTGACGATCATCCCGGCTTCGCCCGCGGGAACCTGCACGACTTACAGCAATCTCACGTCAACACCGCTGGCCGATTTGGCGTTGACTACTTCGACCATTTCTATTCCCGACAGCAAAATTATCAGAAGCCTGAGAGTCGTTGCCGATATTACGCACCCGAATATCCCTGACCTGGACGTTCACCTGCGCTCGCCGTCGAATAATGACAACGGTCTCTTTACCGATGCCGGCGTGAACACTCAGACCGGCCCGCAGAACATCAATCTGAGCGAGCAGGCGGCCCTGCCGATGGTCTTCACGGTTCTCAATGGCGTGATCTTCCGGGCGGAGACGAGTTATCGCCTCGATTGGTTCCGGGGCGAAAACTCCCTCGGCACCTGGGCACTGGACCTCCGCGACGATTTGACGGCCAACACCGGAACTCTGAACAATTGGAGTCTGGAAGTTTGCGAAGAAGCCCCGCTGACTGGGACTGCCGTCTATAACGAGGATTTCGAAGCAAGCAACGGCGGCTACACCCAGGGTCCGGGAGTAACTGTGAACGAGTGGGAATATGGCACGCCGGCCACCGTGGGGACGACCACCATTGCTCCATTCCTAAATTGCGCGAGCGGCACGGGTTGCTGGAAGACCGACCTCGATGGGACGTATGAGTTTAGCTCCATTCAGGATTTGACTTCGCCGCCTATTCCGTTGGTCGGCGTCTCCGGACCAGTGACCTTGTATTGGCAGTCCAGATACCAAATGGAGAGCATTAGTTTCGACCGCGCCTGGGTCAGGGTCACCGAAGTCGCCAATCCGACCCATACTCGTATCGTCTGGAACACCGAGAATGCGACGATGACGAACAGCGTGGGAAATCCAGCCGTCACGATCCCCGCATCGGCCGGTTGGGGAAGATACTCCGGTGATATTTCGGATTTCGCCGGTCAGATTATCCAGGTCACTTTTCACTTGGAAAGCGACAGTTCAGTAAACTTTGCGGGCTGGGCAATCGACGATGTTTCAATAAGGGGCACGGGTGCTACAACGCCGACGCCGACCCCAACAGTAACTGCAACGGCAACGCCTACCCCAACCGTAACTGCAACGGCAACGGCTACCCCAACCGTAACTGCATCTGTATCACCTCCGGCTTCGGCGTCGCCATCAGCGACTTGTGCTCCTACTGTGTTTAGCTATACCGGCGGGCCGGTGGCGATCCCGGATAACAACACGACGGGAGTTAACTTCGTTGTGGCGGTAGCCGGACTTTCGTCGATTACGGATCTCGACTTGCGCTTCGACGGAACAGTCTCGAGTCCCGATCCTCTCTCGACTACGGTGGGTGTGAACCACTCATGGGTGGGAGACATGATCTTCCGGCTGACCTCGCCGGGTGGGACCACGGTGACCCTCTACGACCGGCCAGGTGTGCCGGCTTCGACCTTTGGGTGCAGCAGCAATAATCTGTTTGCCCTAACCCTCGACGATGAGGCTGGATCTCCTCTGGAAGCTACGTGTCCTGGAGGCACCGATGCGGGCCCATTAACCGGCAGCTTTACACCCAACAACCCATTGTCAGCCTTTGACGGCCAGAATCCCAATGGGAACTGGACCTTGACGGCGATCGACGCGGCTGGTGGTGACACCGGGACGATGCGCAACTTCTCGCTGATCTTTGGCGGAGCGTGCGGGACCCCGCCGCCTCCGACGACCCCAACTCCGACCCCGTCAACCACT